>ERZ791879.246-NODE-246-length-54811-cov-8.225601_pt1 | contig 54811 bp, 42 predicted proteins | sample MGYA00510162_ERZ791879 | MGnify/ENA primary metagenome ERZ791879 (study PRJEB30046, sample SAMN00792113) | human gut metagenome | study: EMG produced TPA metagenomics assembly of the A metagenome-wide association study of gut microbiota in type 2... | reverse complement strand
CTTAGCATCATAATTTTTTATTATTTACCCTGTCTACTTGACGGGGGGCAGTTCAAAACTAAACTTGCAACTGCTTTATTTTATCTCCATTTTATGGGTGTTCCCCGGAGGTGCATACATTTTTTTACAATCAATTCAACTTCTACTCCACAAAGGTAACTACTTCTTCTAAACTCTTACGTGGTGGTGAGTTTGGAGTATCATCTTCTGCAACTCCTAGAGATATCATTGCCATTAACTTATATTCATCCTTTTCAAAATTAATAAGCTCTTCGATTTCAACCTTAGAGTGAGTAGGTCCTGTCATATAACAAGTTCCATACCCTAATTCTGTTGCTGCTAACAAGAAGTTTTCTATAGCAGCCCCTATACCTTGAGCTGTTGAATTTGGAAATCTTAATTCATTTAATACTTCTTCACTTGCATTATTATCTTTAAGAATAGTTTCCTCTATCATGTAATATTCTTTTGAATATACTACAACTAATACAGGTGCATTTTTAAAACATGTGTAATAAGGTAATAAAGTCATCATTAACTTTCTTTGCTTTTCTACCTTAGCCATTTCTGCCAAGTTAGTATGATTTTTTTCTACTATATCAGCAATTTTATTTATTAATTCTTTATTTTGAATTACAACAAAATGCCATGTTTGCTGATTCTTTGGAGATGGTGCATGTATTGCAGCATCAAGCATTTTTATAATATCTTCTCTTGGTACCTCACTATCTTTAAACTTTCTAACACTTTTTCTATTATAAATAAAATCTAAATTTTTCATCTGTTACCTTCCTTAAAGCTCTCATTATTACGAAGCTATTTTTATTTTGTTCTTTTAACTATATCTATAATTACTATTACCCTAATTATTATAAATCTGAATCTCTTGGTTCTCTTTTAGTCTTTTTAGGGAATTCTAATTCAAATTTTTCTAATTCTTCATCACTAACATTAAATGTTTTATCAAAATCATAAACTCCACTATGATTAGCTAAATATCCCTCTTCTAATTCCATTGCCATAAAAAATTCTGCTTTATCTTCTATAGACATACCTGGTAAAGTAATACCATATTTATATGCAGCCTCAAATCCTAGAGGTTTGTAGAATTTATCATTTCCAGTTATAAGTACTGCCTTATATCCTAATTCCTTAGCCCTTTCTAATGATACTTCAATTAATTTCTTTCCTATACCTTTTCCTTGATATTCAGGATGAACAGAAATTGGCCCAAAAGCTATAACATCATTAAGCATTTCACCCTTTTCATTATACATTTTTGTGTATATAATATTTGCTATAATTTTATTATCTTCTATAACAACATAATCTAACTCATTAATAAATGATTTAGTATCCCTTAATTTATGTAGTATTAAATGTTCATCACAACCTGGTTTATATACATCCCAAAAAGCTTCTCTTGTTAAGTTCTCTACTTCTTTATAATGTTCTTTCTTTTCTAATGTTATATTCACAAATTTACCTCATTTCTTTTTAAAGTTTCTAAATATAAAATCTATACTAATTTAATTATATACTAATTTAACGTATCTTTCTTACTATTTGAGAGAAAACAATAATTAATAATACTTTTATTTCACATAATATATTTTTATAATAGGAGTTTAATATGGAAAATATTATTAATTATGCAGAAAAAGAACTAGCTACTTTAAATGAAAAAGAATTTAATGCTATAGATTCTTTGATACTATCCCAAATTAGCAATATACTACTTAATAACTTGGTTGGATGTATAAATTCAAATAGAGAACCAGTAAAATTTAAAGATTTATTGAAAGCAGAGTTATTTCCTAGAATGTTTGATAAGGTTCCTTATGAAGAATCTACTAAACAACTACTTTTTTGTCTTGCTGCAAGTCCTAGATTTAGAGATATACGGATTAACTATCATATTTCCAAAACTGATACTATTTCTGAAAAACAGTTTTCTGCAACAACATTTATTTTAAATAATACATATGCTTATATAGCATTTCGTGGCACAGATTACAGTGTTGTAGGATGGAAAGAAGATTTTAATATGGCATTTACTGATGCCATTCCTTCTCAAATAGAAGGAGTTGAATATTTAAATACTATTGCAAAGTTGATTCCTCACAGCCTTTATGTTGGAGGTCATTCTAAAGGTGGAAATATTGCTGTTTATGCCTCTATGAATTGTAATTATAGAGTTGCCCCGAGAATAAAAAAAATATTTAGCCATGATGGACCTGGATTTAGAGAAGAGATAATAAAAAGTGATTCTTTTGCTAAAATAAAAGATAAAATACATAAAACATTACCTCATTCTTCTCTTATAGGAATGCTTCTTGAAAATCATGAAGATTATCATATAGTCAAAAGTAATAAACTTGGTGGATTAAGACAACATAACCCTTTTTCCTGGGAAATAACAAATTTTGATTTTAATTATTTAGAAAAACTTTCTGCTGGCTCTAGATATACTAATGCTACTTTACATAGATGGTTAAGTGAAGTATGTGATGAAAAACGTAAATTATTTATAGAAGCTCTATTTGATGTCTTTGATTCCACTAAGTCTGAAACTTTTATTGAAATAAATCAAAACTGGAGAAAAAATATTCCTATTATTTTAGATGCACTAAAAAATATGGATACAGAAGTAAAGTCTATGATTATTGAATTAATAAAAGAATTTTCAATATTTCATATTAAAAATATTACTAATAATAAGAAGAAAAATATATCTTACTTTAATAAAAATATTATATTAAATTTATCATCAAAAGAGAGTTAATAAAATACTCTATTAACTCTCTCTTCTTGCTTTTAATTTACTATTCCTCAAACATAGAAACTGTACATTCATCAATAACTTTATTTGAGCCACCATCTATCAAGCAAAAAGTCCCTTTAAAGTTTACCAATTGTTGTATATCATTTTTAAATGTCATTTTCTCATAAACTCTAGACTCAGCTTTAATATTACAAATAAAAGTTGGCTCTGTTATAACTCCATCTATAGATACATCTTTACTTTGAACCATAACATCTTTATTTAACTTATTTTCAATACATAAATTTAAATTTATTTCATCCTCTTCATTACGGCTTATTCTAATAAAATAAATCTTCATTTTATCTGTATTTACTATTATATCTCCATCAACATCACTATTAACATCATCTTCAACTAATGCAGTATTCTCTTCTTCTGATAATTCTTCAGCAGTTACCTTCTCATCCTTTGAAGGTTCCTCTATTACTTCTTCAACTTCTTCAACTTCTTCAACTTCCTCAACTACTGGTTCTATTCCTGTAAAGTCCTGAATTGCTTTATCATCACTTAAAATTTCTTTAACATTAATTAATTCACTATTACATAATTTATAGCAAGAATTTAGTCCATCTCTTACCTCTTCATTTTCTGAATATAAATCAAGAGAATTATTAAAAAGTACTACTAGTGCATCTAAAGAATATGAAAAACTCTCATTTTCTTTTCTTGAATCTTTAACAGTTACATACTCGTTATTATAATATTCATCCAATGATTTTCCAAAGCCTACAAGTACTGATTCTAATTCTGATCTTACTTTATTAATAAGAACTATTTCTTTTCCTTCTTTACTATATTTATCTAATAAATTATCATCAATAGAATATCTTGATGCTAAATCAATTACTTCACCTAATAATTCTCCAGTTTCGCTGAAACACTCTTCTACTCTAGACGCTTTTTTATTCTTATTTTTATTAAACATATCAAATAATCCCATTTTAATAGCTCTCCTTTTCTTTGTATAACATTTAATTTATTATAACATACACACTAACTTAAAGTGAATCACTCCCTTTCTCCTATGATGCCTTAGTATAAATTAATATTTTATGAATAAACATTGTAATGATAAAGGAATAAAAAGGCTGGTGGATTTAAATGACATTAGACGAATTAGAAGTAGGAAAAAGTGCAACTATTGTAAGTGTTGGTGGTGTTGGAGCATTAAGAAACCACTTTCTTGATATGGGCCTTACCCCTAATACACAAGTGACACTTATTAAAGTTGCTCCTATGGGTGATCCTATTGAATTATGTGTACGCGGATATGAACTTACATTAAGGCTTGCAGATGCTGCAAAAATAGAAATTAAAGATGTCACTGATATAAAATATGTTAAAAATTATAAAGAAAGAATTAATGATATACCTCATCCACAAGTTGGCGAAATGGGAATTTATCACGTACATAAAAAAGGTGATGAATTATCTGCTGGCGCTCCTTTAACCTTTGGACTGATTGGTAATCAAAATTCTGGAAAAACCACTCTATTTAATCAATTAACTGGTAGTAATCAGCATGTAGGGAACTTTCCTGGTGTAACAGTTGATAGAAAAGATGGAATAATTAAAAATCATCCTGAAGCTACAGTTACAGACCTTCCTGGAATATACTCTCTTTCACCCTATACTAATGAAGAAATAGTAACTCGAGATTTTATTATTGATTCCCATCCTAGAGGAATAATAAATATTGTTGATGCAACTAATATTGAACGTAATTTATATTTAACAATGCAACTTATAGAAATGGATCTACCTATAGTTCTTGCTCTAAATATGATGGATGAAGTTCAAGAAAATGGTGGAACTATTAATGTTAATTTATTAGAAGAATTACTAGGCATTCCTGTTGTCCCAATATCCGCCTCTAAAAATATGGGAATTGATGAGCTTATTGAACATGCTATTCATGTTGCTAGATTTGATGAGTGCCCTGGAAGATTAGATTTTTGTGATGAAAATGCCTCTGATGAACAAGCTGCCATCCATAGATGTATTCATGCAATACTACATTTAATTGAAGACCATGCTAATAATGCAAAAATTCCAGCAAGATTTGCAGCTACGAAACTAGTTGAAGGTGATTCTATTATTCTAAATAAACTTAAATTAGATGAAAATGAAAAGCAATTGCTAGAACATATCATAATAGAAATGGAAAATGAAACTGGAAAAGACAGACAAGCTTCTCTTGCTGATATGAGATTTACTTTCATTAGCAATGTCTGTAATAATACCGTTATAAAGCCTTTAGAAAGCAAATCACACATACGTAGTGTCAAAATTGATAATATACTTACTGGAAAATATACTGCTATTCCCTCTTTTATAGCTATTATGGCTCTTGTTTTTTGGTTAACATTTAATGTTATTGGTGCTACATTATCTGACTGGTTATCAATTGCAATATCTTGGTTCACAGAAATTTGTGATAAAGGATTAACTGCTTATGGTATTAATCCAATAGTAAAATCTCTTGTAATCGATGGTATTTTTGGTGGTGTTGGAAGTGTACTTAGCTTTTTACCAATAATAGTAGTATTATTTTTCTTCTTATCTATATTAGAAGATAGTGGATATATGGCAAGAATTGCTTTTGTTATGGATAAGATACTTAGAAAAATTGGACTTTCTGGTAGAAGCTTTGTTCCTCTTCTAATTGGTTTTGGTTGCTCTGTTCCTGCAATTATGGCAACTAGAACACTTTCATCAGAAAGAGATCGTAAAATGACAATGTTATTAATCCCATTTATGAGTTGTTCAGCTAAACTCCCAATTTATGCATTATTCACTTATGCTTTTTTTCCAAAGTATCGTGCATTAGTTATGGTAATTTTATATTTCTCTGGAATTATTGTTGGAATATTATTTTCTTTACTTCTAAAAAATAGTGCTTTTAGAGGTGAGCCCATACCTTTTGTAATGGAATTACCTAATTATAGATTTCCTAGTCCTAAAAGTGTTTGGCAATTAATTTGGAGCAAAGCTAATGACTTTATAACAAAGGCATTTACCATTATTTTTGTAGCAACTATTATTATTTGGTTTATGCAAACATTTGATACAAGACTTAATGTAGTAAGTGATTCTAAGTTTAGCTTATTAGCTATAATAGGTGGTTTAATATCTCCTTTATTCATTCCATTAGGCTTTGGAGATTGGAGAATATCAACAGCATTAATTACTGGACTTACAGCAAAGGAAAGTGTAGTAAGTACATTAACTGTATTGTTAGGTGGGAATACTTCTTCATTATCTACTTTATTTACACCCTTCACCGCCTTTGTATTTTTAATATTCACATTACTATATACTCCTTGTGTTGCTGCAATAGCCTGTATAAAAAGAGAACTTGGTTCTAAAAAGGCTGCTCTAGGAATAGTTTTAATGCAATGTGGCATAGCTTGGTTTGTATCATTTATAATCCATACTATAGGAATATTACTTGGTTTTGCTTAAGATTTATCTAATAAAAAAGTTTTCTTTAATAAAAATAATGGACTGTATTTTAAAAATTACAGTCCATTATTTTTATTATAACTTATTATTTTTAATTCTTTCTGCTAATTCTTTAACTTTTATTTCTATAGTTTTTGCTATCTTAATAAACTCTTCATCAGATTTTCCAGTTGGATCTTCTAATCCCCAATCTTCCACATGTTTTGCTGGTAAATATGGACATACAACATTACATCCCATTTTTATAACAATATCAACCTCCGGTATATCACTCAACAATTTTGACCTTTGAGTTTCATTCATATCAATATGGTATAGATTCTTAATTATCCTTATCGCATCTTGATTAATTTGTGGTTTTGTTTCTGTTCCAGCTGAATAGCTTTCAAAAACATCTACACCATATTTTTTCCCTAATGCTTCTGCCATTTGTGATCTACAAGAATTATGTACGCATATAAATGCTACCTTTGGTTTATTCATAATTAATCTCTCCCTATAAACTATATACTATTAAACACTTTAAATATAGATGATTATCTATGTTTAGTCAATATTTTATATTTATAATATAATTAGTTTTTTAAAATTACCATTGGTTTATATTTTTTATAACATACTCTTTAAATTGTTCTGCAATTTTTGAGATATAAGCTTCCTTGTTCCATCCCATATAAATTTTCTTATATCCAATATCATCTTTTATTCTTATTTTAGAAATTTTATTTGTATTAATCATAGGTGTATTTACAACTATTGAAATACCAGCTCCCGCAGAAACTAAGCTTGCGAGCATACTAGCCTCAGTAGGTTCCACCGATATTTTAGGTGTATAACCTATAAGTTCTGCATAAGATATCTTTTTTTCATTATCTCTTGTATTATAAACTATAAAATTTTCTTCTTTTAAATCTTTTAAATATACTTCCTCTTTATTAGATAAATAATGATTTTTAGGAACTATTAATACATATTCCTCTTTTTTTACTAGTGAAACTTCTATTTCAGGATAATCATTAATCCTTTTAATATTATCAAAAAACCCTAAATCTATTTTCCCATACTTTAAATCCTTTAATATTTCATCTGTACTTTCATTATTAAAGTTAAATTTTGTTTGCATATTGCTATTTAAAAAGTTACTTATTAAAAATGGAATAATTGTTGCACCTATACAATATGTAGATGCTATAGAAATAATCCCATCATTCTTCTTCTTCATATCTTGTATTTTTTCTATACCTCTTTCAATATCATTAAGTGCTGATTCAGCATACTTTAAAAATACATCTCCATACTTAGTTATTTTTATATTGCGCCCTTCTCTTTCAAAAAGTGGAACATTTAATTCCTCTTCTAATTTTGAAATTGCTTTACTTAATGCTGGCTGAGTTACTAATAAAATATTTGATGCTGTAGTAAAGTTTTTTGTTTCTGCTATAACTTTAAAATATTCTAATTGTTGCAAATTCATATTTTTCTCTCCTGCTAATAAATTTTATATAAATTCCTTATATCACTTAATTTTTAGTTGAGCTTGTAAACTTCAAAACAAACCTATAACTTTTAGTTATATATTTATGAATATTATCAATTGGACTTATATTTTTAAGCGATGATATAATCACATTATTATTATCTAATTGCTTCTTTATTAATAAAGAAAATTATAAATTTTATGAATATAAAAGTCAAAAACAATGTTCAATTATAATTATTATTAATATAAAGTACAAAATAATATAAAGTACAAAATAATATAAAGTATAATTTTAAATTTATAACTAAGGAGTGTGTGTTTAATGTTTAAAGTAGATAGAGAAAAATGTATAGCTTGTACACAATGTATTCAAGATTGTCCTGTTCGTGTTATTTCATTAAAAGATGGAAAAGCTGATATTAATAATGAAGGTTGCATCAAGTGTGCTCACTGTATTGCAGTCTGTCCTGTAGATGCCGTTTCAAGCGATGATTATAATATGGATGAAGTAAAACCTTATAATAAAGAAACTTTTACAGTTGAAGCTGAAAATCTTTTAAACTTCATTAAATTTAGAAGAAGTGTTAGACGTTTTAAAAATAAACCTGTAGAAAAAGAAAAACTTGAACAAATTATTGAAGCAGGAAGATTTACTCAAACTTCAACTAACAGTCAAGATGTATCTTATACAGTAGTTACTGATAAATTAGATGAATTAAAGGAATTAGCTTATTCTAGCTTAAAGAAAAAAGGAGAATATATATTAGCAAATTTAACTCCTGAAACAGAATATTTAAAAAGATATGCTAATATGTGGTTACATAGTTATTCTCAATTTAAAGAAGATCCTATAAAAAATGATAGATTATTCTTTAATGCTCCAGCAGTAATTTTTGTTACTTCTCCTTCACAAATTAATGGTGGATTAGCTTCTTCTAATATGGAGCTTATGACAGATGCTTTAGGTCTTGGTACTTTCTTTAGTGGCTTCTTATTAGTTGCTTCACAAGACAATAAAGAAATTTTAGATTTACTTGGAATAAAGGATGGCAAACAAATAATTTCATGTTTAGTAATTGGATATCCTGATGTTAAGTATCAAAGAACTGTTCCTAGAAAAGAGGCTAATATAAACTGGATTTAATTTTATATTGCTTATGTTAACTTTCAATTAAGTATATTATCTTAAATAAAAAAACTACGACATTTTTGCCGTAGTTTTTTTATTTTTAAATTAATCTTTAATTTTCTGCAAATTGGCTATTATATAATTCCTCATAGAAACCACCTTTAGACATAAGTTCTTCATGATTACCTTGCTCAATTATATTTCCGTCTTTAATTACTAAAATTAAATCAGCACTTCTTATAGTAGATAATCTATGAGCTATAACAAAGCTTGTTCTTCCTTTCATTACATTTTGCATTGCCTGTTGAAGCATAAGCTCTACTCTAGTATCAACTGAACTTGTTGCCTCATCTAATATAAGAATCTTAGGATCGGAAATTATTGCTCTTGCTATAGTTAATAATTGTTTTTCACCTTGAGATATATTTGATGCCTCTTCATTTAAGAACATATTATATCCATCAGGAAGTGTTTTTATAAAGTGATGTACATTTGCTATCTTAGCTGCAAGTATAACATCATCCTTTGTAGCCTCAAATCTACCATACTTTATATTATCTTCTATAGTACCATTAAATAACCATGTATCTTGAAGAACCATACCAAACATACTACGTAAATCTTCACGTTTCATATCTCTAGTATCTACTCCATCAATTTTAATTGCTCCACCTTTAAGCTCATAAAATCTCATAAGTAAGTTAATTAATGTAGTTTTACCAGCACCTGTAGGACCTACTATTGCTACCATTTGTCCTGATTTAACTTCTACATTTAAATCTTCAATTAAAATCTTATCATCACTATAGCCAAATCTTACATGCTCAAAAGAAACATTTCCTTTTGGTTTATCTAACTTTATAGAATTTTCTTTATCTTCTAATTGTTCTTCTTCATTTAAGAATTCAAATACTCTATCAACAGCAGCAAAAGCTGATTGAATTGCTGATGATAATTGAGTTACTTGAGATAATGGTTGATTTATTTGCCATATATATCTTATAAACGCTTGAAGGTTACCAACTGTAATTCCTCCTGCAATTGATATAATAGCCCCAAATATCCCTATTGCAGCTATTCCTAAATAACATACTAATGAAACTAAAGGTCCCATAGTACTTGATATAAACTGCGCCTTAAAACCTGCAACTTGAAGTTCACCATTTATAGCAGTAAATTCCTCTATTGCATCCTCTTCCTTACCATATAGCTTTATTTCATTAAATCCTGTATACATTTCTTGAACTGTACCATTTAATTTACCTAAAGCATCTTGTTGAGTTTTAAAATATCCTTGTGACTTACTTACTACTACTCTTGAAACTATATAGCTAAGTGGAATTATAAGTGTTCCTATTAATGCCATTTTAACATTTATAGAGTACATCATAATAAGGGCTAAAGTTACTGATAATACTGAATTTACAACTTGACTCAAACTTTGTTGAAGTGCATTTGAAATAGTATCTATATCATTTGTAATTCTACTTAATACATCACCATAACTATTTTTATCAAAATAACTAACTGGCAATCTTCTTATTTTATCTTGAACTGATCCTCTTAAATCTCTCATACTATTTTGAATAGCATTTGTAAGTAAAAAACTAGCTCCATAAGTTGCTAATGAATTTCCTAAGTATACTACAAGCAATAAAATTAAAACTCCTGTAATATATTTAAAATTTACACTTGCCCCTTCTACACCTTTTATTAAATCAAAAGAATCATTAGTAAGTTGAGTTATAATTAAACCTTCAACTCTAGGTGCAAGTGCCGTAAATACAGCTGCTACTATTATAAGTAAAATAGCAGTCAAAAATCCTATTCTATATGGTTTAACAAAAGGAGTAATTTTTTTTATGGAATCTTTAATCTTTGTCATTATGCTAATTCCTCCTCTGTAAGTTGTGATAATGCTATTTCTTTATATATAGAGCATGTCTTTAATAGCTCCTTATGCTTTCCAATGCCAACTACTTCACCTTCATCTAAAACTATTATTTTATCTGCATCCATAATTGAACCTATTCTTTGAGCTACTATTAATACTATTGCATCAGTAGTTTCTTTCTTTAATTCAGCTCTTAAAATAGCATCTGTTTTGAAATCTAATGCTGAAAAACTATCATCAAAAATATAAATTTCTGGTTTTCTAACTAAAGCTCTTGCTATAGATAATCTTTGTTTTTGTCCCCCAGAAACATTTGATCCACCTTCACCTATTGGTTCATCAAATTCTTTTTCCTTCTTAGTTATAAAGTCATAAGCTTGTGCAACTTTTGCACTATGTACTACTTCCTCATGGCTTGCTTCATGTTTACCAAACTTAATATTACTTTTAATACTTCCTGTAAATAATAAAGTCTTTTGTCTTATAAATCCTATTTTTTTACGTAATGATTTTAATTTAAAATCTCTTACATCTACTCCATCTATTTTTATAGAACCACTAGTAACATCATAAAATCTTGGTATAAGATTTATAAGTGTAGATTTACCACTACCAGTACTTCCTATAAATGCTATTGTTTCTCCCTTTTTAGCTTTAAATGAAACATTTTTTATTACAGGTTCTTCTCCATCAGGATATACAAAAGTAACATCATTAAATTCTAATGTACCTTCATTATTTGTTTCTGTAACACCATCTTCCGGATCTTTAATTAATGATTCTGAAGATAATATTTCCTCAATTCTTTCTGCTGAAACCTGTGCCTTTGGATACATAACAAATACATTAGAAAATAACATTAATGAAAACATTGCATGGAATAAATATTCTATAAATGCTACTAATTGTCCAATTTGTAATGTTCCTACATTAATCATTTTACTTGCTATCCAAAATAGTACTATTATTGCTAAATTAAGTAGTAAGAAAAATGATGGTTGTGCTACTGACATTAATTTAAATAATTTCTTTGAAATACTTGCATATTTGTTATTTGCTTTATTAAATCTCTTGCTTTCATAATCATCATTACCAAAAGCTCTTATAACTCTTATACCTGTTAAATTTTCTCTTGATATTCTATTTAGTCTATCTAAGTTCTTTTGTTGAGTTTGTGACCATGGATGTGATGTTTTTGCTATTAGATATACACCCAATACTATAAGCGGTAATGTAACTACTAATATTATTGATAACTTAGCACTTGTTTTTAATATCATAAATAAGCTTATAACAAACATTACTGGACATATCATTGCCATTCTTAATATTGTATTTGTAAATTGCATTACTTGAAAGGCATCGTTTGTTGTTCTTGTTATCATTGAAGATATACCAAACTTATCATATTCACTATGAGAAAAACTCTGTGCCTTTTTAAATATATCATTTCTTATATCTCTTACAACTTTTGTTGAAATATTTGCTGATGTATATCCTAAAAGTATACTTCCCATAACTCCTAATATTGAAATTGCTACAATTACAATTCCCATTCTCTTTATATAACTTATATCATTATAAGCTATACCTTTGTCTATTACATTTGCCATTATTGTAGGTATTCCAAGTTCTACTAATGCAAAACCAAATACCCCTAATAAGTTTAATAAAATAAGACCTTTATAATTTTTTAAGTATCTTAATATTAATTTCACTTATTGTCCCTCCTCTTGTAAATATAATCTTGTTTTCAATTTACTTATTTTAACATAATAAAGATTTTAATTTTACCCTCAAAAATATTTTATGTCAATAAAATATTTTCAATCCTCTTTTTTTAGAGCTATATTTATTAATAAAATAAAATTAACTCTATGTCTGATTGACATAGAGCAGTTATAATTTATATATTTTCATCTTTATTAAGATAATTAATTATTATTAAAGTTTAGAAAGAAGATTATTATATTCATTATATAATAGTGTTATTTCATGATTATATAGTGAATATAGCTGATTATTCATTTTTTCTAAATAATCATAATTTTCTATAACTTTTTTTACAACTTCTCTATCTATTTCACCTTTGTTTGCACAGTTACTTAATATTTCAATAACTTTATCTTTACTAAATCCATCCTTGTAAGACCTTTTTTGTATTAATGCTACAAATATATCCGCTACTGCAACAATCTTTTCACTTAATGTTAAATCTGAAAGTCCTCTAGGATATCCTTTACCATTCAACTTTTCATGATGGTTAGAGGCTATATTTAAAATATGTTCATGCTTCAAATTAGATAAAATTTCATATGTATATACAACATGCTGTTTCATAATTTCAAATTCAGCTTTTGTTAAAGGGCCTTCTTTTTTTAATATTTCATTTGGTATTGCTATTTTACCAATATCATGTAGCAAACTTCCTATTTTAAGATTATAGTATTCATTTTCGCTTAAATTAAAATATTTCCCTAGCATACAGCTAGTATTAGATACTGATAAAGAATGAAAATTTGTGATATCACATTTACAATCAATAATAAATGCTAAGCATAATATAATATCCTCTATAGTAATTACTTTATAGTTTAACAAATCCACTTCTTTCCAAAAATTCTCTTTATAACTTTCATTTAATACATTTTCTATTGCCATTTTAGCATTAGTATCTAAAAATCTATTTAAATAATTTGGGTTATACATATAAGATCTTTCATTTAAGAAGTCAATTACATCATTTACAGATGCTTGTCTATTAAATATATTATAAATAGAAATATCATCAGCTAATTTAATAATATTACTTTCTAAAGGATTCTCAATATCATTAATTATATAATCCACATCATAGGTATTATGATGATATAAAATAAATTTACATATATCACTTTTGGGTAATAAAAATTTAAATAATAGATATCCTAATATACAATGCTCTTTTACTGCATTACCTTTTTCATATTTATCTAATGAATCACACATATTTGTTTTTTCTGCTGAAAAGTCATGAAAGTATGCTGCTATAACTAATGAATTTTTAGTGTCTTCATCTATATCTAGATTTTTACATATCTTTAAAGTTAAATAGGCTACTTGTAAACTGTGTAAACAAGCATCTTTATCAAATCTTTCATATGCACTATTAACAGTTTTTAGTACATTAGTTATATTTAAACCTTTATTCACATTACCATCCTTCCCCTTTTTTAAACATATCTTTCTTATTATACATCAAATTATTCCATATTTCATCATATTCAATAATAATTTACTGTAAAAAAAGACATTTACAATTAAGCAAATGTCTTTTTACTTTGTTAATTATTACTTACTACATATTCATTGCAAAAATTAGTTAGTATATCATATTCTTCTTGCGATAAGAATTTACTATTATACTTTTCATCTAAATCCTTTTGTGTAAATCCTATGTATCTTATTTTGTTCTTATATAACTCAATAAGACCTAATCTTACATTATTATTTTCACTCATATATCATATCTCCTTGTCCTTTAATTTAATTTTCTCTATTATACACCACTTTTTTATTTTGTCGCAATTATTTTTAATTCCTAACCTCTTATTGTATCCATACATTAGCACTTTCTATATAGTTAGTGTATTTTATTAATATGGAAATTTTGTTGGAGGCTATTATAATGAAAAAACATATTAGTACTAGAGATATAACTAAAATTGCAATTATGGCTGCATTAGTTTTTGTAGCAACTTTTTTAATTAAAATTCCTTCATTAAATGGATATACACATATAGGTGATTCTATGGTTATTATATCTGCTTTAATTTTAGGAAAGAAAAAAGGAGCTTTAGCTGCTGGTTTAGGAGCTGCATTATGTGATTTGTTAAGTGGATATATGCAATATATCATTCCTACATTTTTAATTAAGGCTATTATGGTATTAATCATTGCTACAATTGCTGAAAATCTAATTAGTAAAACTAAATTTGCTTGGATTATTGGATCTATTATTGGATGTACTTTTCAAGTTATTGGTTACTGTTTAGTTGAAACTGTAATGTACGGATTTGCTGGTGCAATTGCTTCTGTTCCAGGTAACATTATTCAATCAATTGTTGGAATAGTATTAGCCCTTGTTTTAGCTACAGTACTTGAAAAATCTAATATATTAAAAATGTTAAGAAGTGCTTAATATAATAAAAATGCTGCATAAAAATTATGTGGCATTTTTATTATATTATATTTTTTATTTACACTAAAAAAATTCCCTAATAGCATTTTACTACTATTAAGGAATTTCTATATCTTTTATTTATTAGAATCCAAATGGTATTCCGAATGCAAAGAATCCTAATAAAAGAATTGTCCAACCAACTAAAAAGCTTACTGAGTAAGGCATCATTAATCTTATCATATCACCAATTGTATATTCTGGCTTGTACTTTCTCATGTATACTAATATAATACCTGCATAAGACATTAATGGAGTTATTATGTTAGTTGATGAGTCAGCAACTCTATAAGCAGCAGCAACAACTTCTGGTGTCATGTTTGAATTTACTTGATATAACATTGGTAAGAATATTGGTCCAAGTAACATCCATTTTGAAGTTAATCCACCAACAAATAAGTTTATTACAGCTGTTATTAATATAAATCCTATTATTAAAAGTATTGGATACTCTGATAAATTCATAGATTTTAATAAGTTACCACCTAAGTAAGTAATGTAAGTTCCAAGTCCACTCTTAGTTAATAATGCAAGGAAGTTATATGAGAAGAATGTTAAAACAAGTACTGATCCCATAGAACCCATTTGCTTAGACATACCTTTTACTACATCATTAGCATTTTTAAACTTTCCAACTTTTATACCATAGAATACACCAGGCATAAAGAATAAGAATGTTATTATTAATATAATGTTATCCATAAATGGAGTTACTTTTGAACCTGTTTCTGGATCTACAAATGTCTTTAATGGTCCAAAATATAATCCTACTACACAAGCAACTGCAATTAAAAATCCTAAACCAGCAAACTTAAGAGCTTTATTTTCAACAGGTTTAACTGTAAAGTCATCTAAGTTCATATCTTCTGGAATTACATAGCTTTCTTTTTCAAGTCTTGGCTTTATTATTTTTATAGTTACAAAAGCACCTATAGCTGCTAACATGAAAGTAGAAGCAACTACGAAGTAATAATGCATAGTAGCTGGATTTAATGCTTCTCCAGCAGCATTAGTAAAAGGAATTCCTTGTCCTTCTGCAAATATCTTTGCATTGTTACCAATTATTATATCAATTGGTGTAGCTGGTATTAAGTTAGCACTAAACCCTGCTGAAACCCCTGCAAAAGCTGCAGCCATACCTATAAGTGGATTTTTCTTTAATCCTGCATATAAAAGTCCTGCTAAAGGTATTAAAATTACATAACCTGCATCAGTAGCTATACTACTCATTATTCCTAAAAATACTAAAACTATTGGAAGCATTTTATCTGAAACTTTTAATCCAACCTTCTTAATTAATGTAGATAAAAGTCCTGATTCTTCTGCAAGACCAACTCCTAGCATAACAACAAGAATTGTACCTAGTACCCCTCCACCATATGCTAACCAGTTGTTAAGTAATGCATTTGAAAATATCCATTGAACATTTTCTGCATCAAACATATTTAAAATAGTATGTGTTGTATAAGATCCATCTCCATTCAGAACATCGAATGTTTTTCCCCCTAAGAAGAAAGTAGCAGCTAAAACAACAACATAAAATATTGCAAATATTATAACTGGATCTGGTATTTTCTTCCCTATCTTTTCAATTAAAGATACTTTTCGCTTTTCTTGTAAATCAATCACTTTTCTTTCGTTTCTCTGTTCCATCTTATCCCCCCGCATATAAGTTAATTATTACTATATAACTAAATTTATTATAATATTACTATATTTTTATTAATTTATCAACCTTTTTAATTTATTTTTATACTTTTTATAACAAAACATTGTTATTTTAAAATATTTATAAAAAAATTAAATTTTAGCGGAATAATTCTTTCACAAAAATATTATGTATATTAAATTATGTCGATACATGCAAAAAACTAGATTTCAATACCACTGTATGATAAAACAAAAAAAATTCCAGACTCAATGAGTCTAGAATTTATAATTAAACAATTGTATAATATATTAAAATATACTACTCTATATATCAAATATTCACTATTTTGCCTTAGTAAAATCTAACATTACTTCTCCATCACTAATAATTATTATTTTATTTTTATTTGTTATTACACCTGCATTACATTTTCTATTACAATTAATATTTTTATATACTATATCATCATTTTCATCTAATATTATTATGGCTGAATCTTTATCTTTATTAAGAAATTGATATTGTAAATTATATGATCCAGTATCTTCTTTATTAAGCTGATAAATTCCCTCTTTATAAACTTCACTAATTGGGGATATAGGAGTGCTAGCATTTACCTTAACTGCTGAAATAATAAGACATAAAAATATTGAAGATAATAAAATTATAACTTTCTTTTTCATACGTTTCACCTCAAAATATTATTCCCTATAATTACATAATTATTAACAAAAATATCTTAATAAGGTGTAATTATCTTACATACTTTATCAACTTGTCCTGTCAAGTAATAAACTACATTTTCACAAGAAATTCTTTGTAAATCCTTAATTGAATCTTCTGAATAAAAGGCAGCATGCGGTGTTATTATTACATTTTCTCTATTTAATAACTTATTGTTTTCTAAACACTTCCCTTCCCCCTTTAATACATCTAATCCAGCTCTACTAATTAAATTGTTATCTAAAGCATAAACTAAATCATCTTCTATTACTGCATCGCCTCTACCTACATTTATAAAAATAGGCTTTCTTTTCATTTTTTTAAACTTATCTATTGAAAAGAAGTCTGTATTACTACTATTTTGACTCATATGATTACTTATTATATCTGCATTTTCATATATAAAGTCTTCATCACTTAATTTAACTCCTAACTTATCAGCTTCTTCTTTAGATATATGATGATTAAAAACTAAAATATTTATTCCAAAAATTTGTGCCCTTTTAGCAACTGCCTTTCCTATTTTTCCAAAACCAAAAATACCCAATTTTAATCCACTAAGTCTTTTTAAACTCCCTATTGAATAATATTTCCAAACTCTTTTTTCTTCAATTTCTTTTTCATAATATTTTAAACCTCTAGCTAATGCTAAAATAAGCGCCATTGTATGGTCTGCAACTTCTTCTGTACAATATTCATCTAGTGCACAAACTGCTATATTTCTTTTTTTAGCTTCTTCTAAATCTACTATATTATAACCTGTTGCATTTATTGATATTACTTTTAAATTCTTAGCTCTACTTAATACTTCCTTATCTAATTTTATATAGGCAGTAATTATTGAATCTGCATCTTCTATTACACTAATAAACTCCTCTTTATTACCTGTATACTCATATATAACAACTTCAGCATCTTTAATTCTTTTTAATATAGATATTTCATACTCTAAATCTCTATCCATTATATATGGATAATCACTTATTACAATTTTCATTATATTCTCCTTCCCTCCAATCCTCATATTACTATACTTATAATCTTCTTTTATAATTAATGCTATTTCTCCCTTAAACACAAAATATAATTTATAATATAAAAATCTGTGCAAACTAAAATTTACACAGATTTCTTAAATTCTTTTAAAATATTAATTTTTTTAATTCATTAAAGTCACTATCATTTCTTCTACAGCAAAAACATCATTAGTTTCAAATATCTCTGCTAAACTTTCAATATTTTCTTCTAAATGCTCTATATCCTTTGAATAAGTATGAGCTATATCAACTATATCAGTATCTGTAAAATCACCTTCTTCAGTAAATCTTGTTACTGCTAATTCTTTAATCATCAAATAACTTACTATAGCTGTTTTTACTTTTGCTGATACATCATAATCAAAAACAGCTTTCATAAAGTATCTAAATATAAAATAAACTAAAATATGCTCAAATTTATACATCGATTTTTCATAATATTTATTAAAGTCTTTATTCTTAGCTAAGTATATTTCTTTATCATCTTCATTTTGCCAAAAATATCTTATTGTATCATCTAAGCCTAAAGGATCATTTGGATGTATATGCTTTAAATTTTTAAATACTTTAAAATACTCATGCATGTTATTATATTTATTATTTTCTTTATTCTTATATTTTTCTAAATCACATAAAAATTCCTTTACAAAACTTTCATTGCTATACTTTTCTCTAATAGATTTAATATCACCTATTTCACTTTCATCTATCTTATCTTGAATTTCTTTAGCAAAAGAAATCACTATTGATGCCCTAACATTTAATTCAAGATTTCTATCTTGAAGAATATCAAAAACTATCTTTCTACATTGCATAAGCTCTATATAAAGTCTAGCATTAATATCATTATATCCACTAACTTCTTCATCATTTTCACTTAATTCAAATATGGCCTTCTTAGAATCTCTTAATATTATTCTAGCCGCCTCTGGACATGATAAAGAAATTCCTATTTCACGTAAGCTTCCAAACTCCTCTAAATATCTTGGATATTGTCTACATGTATAACAAAGCCCCTCTTCTCCAAGTTCATTATATATATCACATAACTTATTTTCATTTAAAAATGGACAGTCATTTCCTTTTAATATAAATATATTTTCTCCAGCATCATGTACTATTTCATTTTTTAATCTATCACCAAATGCTCCATCTACCTTTTGATACTTTGAATAAGTTTCATCATCAATTACTATTCCCCAACCTGCACAACATGTATCTTCACATTCTGATGCTATACATTTAAAATCTTTAAAATATTCTGGTACTCTTATTTTCATTTTCTAACCTCACATCTTACGTTATTAAACCTAAATATCTTTCAGATTTCATTTTAATATTTATTAATTATACTATCAAGCTTCTAAATTCATATATTTATTAACTAAATCTACTATTTATTTTCTACATTTATTAAACTCAACATAAATATTAGCAAGAGTTCTATTAATAAAATCATTTGTAACATAAGCATTATCAGAAAATAATAATCCATAATCAGTGTAAAATCTGCTAAGCATGAGAATAATATAAAAATTAGTAATACTTATATCTATAACTCCTGTAAAAAATGGAATTACTGCATTAGAATTTGAAATTAAATATGTTAGAGATGGAACAAATGAACTATCTAAATCATAATTATTCTCCATAACTTTTTTTATAAATTCATCTGCCTTTTCATCATCATGAATCTTTACATTACTATCAAAATTTATATTTCCTTTTTCTACTTCATTAATATATAGACCTATAATAAAACAATATAAATCTATTTGTAAATTTGCATTTGCATTTACATTAAATGTGGCTGGATTTATAGGATTATAATTTTGATTATTAAATTTTGAATAGTTATATGTTAAAAAGAAATATAATCTATTAAGATTTCTATATAAAATTTGACCATCTTTCACCAACGGATTAGGACTTCCTAAAAATTTAGCACATGGAGGAAGCTCAAAATTTTCTAATGGATCACAATTGCAATTATTTTTGCACTTTTTCCTTCTTTTTTTCTTCAATAAACTTTTCCTCTTAAATCACTATATATTATCCTATGATTCTTTATATTTCTATTCCACTTATTTTTAACTATTCAATTTTATTAAAAAGAATTTATCTCTTAAATTTAAAATTTTCACTCTAATATCATAAAAATAAATACTCCCTTAGGTATAAAGAATCTATTTCCTTAACCTTAAGGGAGCATCTATTTTCTAATTTCTATTTTCTCTTTTTAAATAAACTTGCTCCTATTGCAGATATTATTGCGCCGAAAACTCCAATTACTCCAGCTGAACTTCCACCTGTTTTAGGTAAATCCCCTTTATTAGTACTACCATTAGTAGTATTATTACTATTTCCGCTACTACTATTGTTACCTTCATTATTATTATTACTTGAGCTATTATTATCATTGCTTGAATTATTATCCTCTGGCTTATTTGTACTATTTTCAATTAACCTTCCTAATGCTAACTCTAAAGCACCCTTAGCATTATGAACTTCCTCTTCAGTTGCCTCTTCATTAGCAAGTACTAATTTTGCCATTTCTAATGCATTAACTACATTACTAAAACTATCCTCTGTATATTTACTTGAATCCAAAGTTTCTGCTTTATTAATTAAGTCTTGTAATTTATCTTTATTTGGTTTTAATCTTAATTCAAGATAAGCTTTTATTAATTTATTATATCCTTCTTTTACTTCATTTTCTAAAGCATTTTCATCATCAATAATAATATTAACCTCTCCTAGAACACTTTCTAAGTTATTCCAAGTTGATGGTATAAACTCATCTTTATTTAATTTACTAATTCTATCTCTTAGATTAATTAATTGCTCTTTATCGCCTTTATAGAATGATAATTTTTGCATTGCAGCAGCTAGTCTATCAAAGGCAGCATTGACTTCCTCTTGATTTGAATTAGAATTATTTAAAACCTCTATTGCTTTAGCTAGTGATTCCTTAAATTCTTCTACAACTATAGGAACAACATTTTCTAGCTCTTCATCAGTAATTTCATTTGCCATATCAATAGCTATTTGTAAATGATCTTTAAATACTTCTTCATCTACTTCAGTATTTTCATTTACTATTATTTCATAAATTTTTGGTGATGGATTATTAATATCAAATTCTATCTTAACTTCTAAAATATCATCATTAACTTCTATGTCACTTAATTGTTTTCCTAATATTCCAACCTTCTTCCAAACACCATTTGTATTTTTAACACTTACAGTAGCTTTACTTATATTATCTTTATCTTGCAAGAATAATATATTTCCTACATTTGTTACTCTTGTCATCTTATAAACTAATGATTGAGTAGTCTTATTAATTTCGGCTTCAAATGCAGTAGATAAATCACTGTCATATAAATAATCTACCCTACCTTCTAAATCACCTGTTACTAATTCTACATAATTATCACCAGCATCAGGAACTGTTTTATTAACTTCTACTTCAAATAATTGAACCCAATATCCTGAATTATCTCCATTAGCTTGTATTCTAATATATCTTGCCATTTGACCATTAGCATTTATAGTTGCAACTTTCTTATCTCCTTCAGAGGTATATTGTAATTCTCCTAATGAAGTCCAATTAATTCCATCTTCAGATATTAAATATTCTGAATTTCTCATATAATCTGTAGCACCAAAATATGCACTTACATCATAAAGGGGCACTTTATTACCTAAGTCTATTTGTATATAATGGCCTGCAGATGTTGCTTTATCTGACCAATATTTAGTTGATCTATCTCCATCTAATGCTTTGTCAATATTATAGCTTTGATAAGTTCCTATATTTTCAGATATAGTTGGTGTCATCTTATAAACAGGCTTTGCCTCAAAACTATTAATATCTATAGTCTTTTTATTATCACCTTTATTTACTATTCTAACAAATGTTGCAGCTATGCTGTTATTACTCTTCATTACTCCATCAGTAATATTTGTTTCAGCTTCAGACCATTCTATTCCATTTAATGAGTATTCAAGCACTAGTCCTTCATAGTCACTTGCATTAATTATAACTTCTGATAATTTATTTGCCTTAGGAAGTGCTATTCCAATATATTCATCTTTATTAAGCTCTAAAGCTGTAATTTCACCTATAGAATATTCTCCATTTTCAAACTTTACATCAATATTTAAATCTTTTTGCGATGATATGACTTCAGGCTTTATTTCTTTAAATATAGTTTTAGAAATTATATCTCTTGAAACAGTTATAACTTCATTAATAATTGGTTTAAGTCTCTTTTCTCCTACAGCTACTGTATAAGGTGTTATAGTATCATTTTCTAATCTATCAACAGTAAATGTATTCATTAACTCTAACTTTTCATTAGCTAAATTACTATTATCAAGCCATTCTTCTATTTTTCCTTCTTCTGAAGCAATTAATGACTTCATTGCCGCTACTCCTGCTTCCCCTAAAGCTTTATATGAATTTAAAAACGGTTCAATTTCTGAAAGCAAATTATCATTATTTATATTCTCTTTAATAACATCATAATCTGATACAATAATATTAAACTCAGTTAATAAATCATTTGCTTTATCAACTAATGGTTCATTATTAGAAATTGTACTCTTTAATGCATCTATTTTTTCAGCCAAATACCAAGACTCATCATATTCAAAAGCACCACTTGCTCCACCATCATCCTTTAAGTAACATGTATTACTTGCAAATCTCATAAATTCTTCTTTTATCTCTGGAACAAGCTTTTCTATTGAAGTTTCCCAACTCTTCATATAATCAAATTCATCAGTATTCCAAGTATAATCAGCTATACTATATAAAGCAACCTTAGAAGCTTCTGCTTGATTCATAGGATTTGAGAAGAATCCACTAACATTATTTAAATCTGTACTTAAATTGTGTAATGGTGCCATAAGAATTCTTGAATCACAGTAATCATTAACTGGATAGTTCCACCAAACTGCTAAATCTTTATCTACTCCAGTTTGTGTCTTTGGCCATTCCATTACATCCTTAGATATATTAGACATTGTTGCATGCCCTGTCCACATTACTTGAATATCTGAATGTAAAGTTTCCATAAATGGCTTAAAGTATCTATCCATATTTGGTCCCCATGCAGAGTTATATCTTGCTGAAATAACTATCATAGGGGCAACATCACCTTTAGCCTTTACAAATTCAGTATCAATTCTATTTATCCATTCAGCTTGTTTTTTACCATTAGTCCAATCATCTGTATCATCAAATAATACACCAAATTGTCTTACTCCTAAGTCGTATAATTGTTCATATTTTGCTATAAGAGCATCAAAATCATCCTCAGTAAATTTCAATGTTGCCCCTGGATGGATTGTCCAACAGAAATTAATATTATTTTCAGTTCCTGCTTGGGCAAGCTCTTGTATTTGCTTAGCTTCTTCTTCTGGATATAAATCCTTCCAATTACTTCTGTGATAAGGATCATCTTTTGGTGCATAAATATAAGTGTTCATCTTATATTCACTAGTATCTTTCATAAGACTTATTCTATCTTCATGACTCCATGGTGTTCCATAGAATCCTTCAATAAATCCTCTAAATTCGATTTCTGGATAATCACTAATAACAACTTCTACAATCTTATTATTTGATTCTTTCTCTAAAATTTGTCCTAAAGTTAATACTCCATAATATGCCCCTTCACTATCAGATGCAACTATAGATATATTTCCTTTCTCATTTTCATCATTACTAGTTTTAATTACATATCCTTCTTTATTATTTAAAGCTTCATCTTCTAATAAATCACTATCTACGCAATTCTCGCAATGATTTTTATCTGATGTTAATACTATATTTGCCTTATCATTTGCAACCTCTTCTGAAATATTATATTTTATATTATTTTCTTTTAATATTTCTTCTAACTTTCCTACTGTTGCTTCTTCTTGATCACCATGAATTACAACATTAACCTCTCCTACCAGCTCCATACCCTCATCTGATAAATAAGTAGTTTCTTGAGGTACTGGATAAACTATAGGCTCTTTTTCTTCACCTGGAACTACATATATAGGCGGTAATTCAATATCACCTTCTACTCCCATTACTTCTACTTCATAAATTCTTGCTGCATTATCACTACCTTGAGTAGGCTTCTCTACAATCAACTTAACATATCTAGCTTTAGTTACAGGAATTTTATCTGTAGTAATACCAGCTGTATTGTTAGTAACATTTATTATCTCTTTATAATTTTCTCCATCTGTACTAACCTCAATTCTATAAGCCTTAGTATTCATAGAGGCTGCTTCTCCACCTGCTTCTGAATGCTTTATAACCACATCTGTTATTGTATCTACTTTTCCTAAATCTATAGTTAAAGTATGAGTATTTCCCTTATTAGCACACCATTTAGTATTTGTTTTTCCATCAACAGCCATTTCTGCTGCTTCTGATGCAGCTACTGAACTTGATGCAGTTACTGCTTTTCCTAATGCAAGATTAGTCTTTTCAGTATTTGCAGAATTTGAAACTGTAATTAACCCCTCTTTAACAATAACATCATTACCTAATGTATTTTTAGCCTTTAATGTTACTGAATATATTCCTTCTTTTTCATAAACTACTGTTGGATTTTCCTCAGTACTACTTTCAATATTAGCTCCTTTAAATGTCCACTCAAATTCTGATGATGCCATTGAACTTAAATTTGTAAATTTAACTTCTTCTCCTGGTGCTACAAAAGTACTTGAAACATCAAAGTTTGCTTTTGCATTAAAATCACTTTCTAAAGCTTCAGTTATAAATGCTAATGCAGTTTTTTCTGAAAGTTTCTTACCACTATTTAAACTTGATAAATTGTCATTTAATAAAGCTTCTAATCTTTCTATCTCTTCAGTATTTTTATCTCTCTTAGCTATTAAATAATCTAAAGCTAACTTATCATTCTCCCCTAAAAGTTTTAACTTGTCTAAGTTTTCACTACAATGGGATAGAACATTATCAGGCAGCTTTTCCTTTAATACATCAGCAGCCTCAATCATATCGTTAAATTCTTTATTTAATATTTCAATTTCAGTAGTAACATCTTGTCCCTTAACTATTTTTCTAAGTAAGTCATCCATAGTTTGTCTTACTTCTGGTGCATCTCCTCTACCGGTAGAAGCCCAACTTGCTTCCATCCTTGATGAATGATTTGCAAAAGTTATCATATATGGAGCTAAGTCTCCATACATCATTTCTATAGCTTTCTTCCAAGATTCTTGATAATCATATTCAGATGTATTCCAAGAATAGTCAGCTCCTGTTGCTAATGTTATTTTTGAAAGTTCTGCATGTTCCATTGGGTTCATAGTAAAGAAATCTATATTTCCTTCTAAGGCCTTATCTGCATTATATATTGGACCTAAAGCTAGTTTTTCTTTCATATAATCAGTAACAGGATAATTCCACCATATACCCATTCTGTCTCCATACACTGAATTTACAAAGTTAGCATTTTCTAAATCTATTCCTTCTGATACAACTACGGGACCTGTCCACATAACCATTATGTCACTACTTAATGTACTTGAGAAATCCCTTGTATATTGACTTACTTCATCAATTGATCCTCCCATAGCATGAGTATCATATTCTGTTGGAACAGTTATAAGAGGTTTAACATCTCCTTTTACTTTAATAAATTCCTCATTAAATCTATTTAATAATTCTGCTTGTTTAACACCATCTTTATTACTTATATCATCAAATAATATGGCAAAACTTCTGACTCCCATATCATATAATGATTCACATTTACTTACTAAAGCCTTGAAATCTTCTTCCCCTTCTTCTCCATCAAATCTAATATCTATACCTGGTGAAATTGCAAAAACAAAATCAACTTTATTTTCATTTGAAGTTTGAATAAGCTCATTCATTCTTGCCATTTCACTTTCTGGATATGGTTCTCTCCAATTGTCTCTATGATATGGGTCATCCTTTGGTGCATAAATATAAGTGTTCATTTTATTTTCGCCATAAAATCTTATTTGATCTAATCTCTCTTCATGTGTCCATGGTGTTCCATAAAATCCTTCAACAATACCCCTTGTTTTCATAGTTGGCTCATCAGTTATAAGAACATCATTAGAATACACCTTACTTCCTGTATTAGTAACTAACTGAGTCAATGTTTTAACACCATAGAAAGTACCATCTTCATCTTTACCTTCAATTAAAATAGTTCCATTATTACCATCACTAGAATCAACAGCAAGTACATACCCCTCATCTTTTAATTCCTCAACACCTGAAACTCCAATTCTTTCCTTAGCTTCATCCATTTCTTGTATATCATCTTCTACCTCACCAATTATTAACGTAGTTGATGATTCATCATATGATTCATTAATTACAATATTATTTTCACTTAAAAACTCTTTTAAAACTCTTATTGCATCCTCATCTGCTAAATCTTCTCCCTGTAGATTAACTGTTGATGTAATTGTTAATATCCCTTCATTAACTTCTATGTTTTCAGGAACTGGATTTAATTTAGGCAATGATATACTAACTTCATTATTTTTATCAGTAAATGCATCAACCTTAGTTATAGTTAAACCATTGATAATAAATACACTAGCCATTGTTGTTGCTAGCAACCTTTTTAACATCTCTCTTCTCATTTTTCCCCCTATTATTTTCACATAATAATTTAAAAGTTAATTTATAAATAATACTTTTTTACCATATAATGTAATTATATGACTTTCAGTAAACATTTACAACTGTTTCTATATGTAAATTTTCTTAAATAAATTAATTTTTTTTAATTTAATAGATTTTGATTTTCTAATACTTTAAATAAAAATAAATATTAATGCATAAAAAATAAAAACCGCCACAAAACATAGCTTTATGACAGTTTTTATATTAGAATTTTTAATCAGTAGACTTTCTACATTTGTATTGTAAATCTACTATTCCATTATAATTTCTAGTATTAATTAATTCTAACTTAATTTCTTTATTATGTTCTTCAAATAGACGAATACCACTTCCTAAAATTGTAGGTATAATTGATATATAAAACTCATCTATTAAATTAAGTTCTAATAATTGATTTGCAATTGAAGCCCCACCACAGATCCAAATATCTTTTCCTTTTTGATTCTTTAAATTAGAAATTAAGTCAGCTAAATTCTTATTTGTAAAAATAATTTCATCTGTGCTTTCTATATTTTTACTTGTGATAACATAGCTTTTCATCCCAGAATAAACCCAATAATCTGGTGATAATTCTGTTATTACTTGATGATAAGTTTTATATCCCAATATAACAGTGTCTACAGATTTAATAAACTCTGGATAACTTCCAGGATCAGTATTTTCTTTATCCTGTCCAGTTAACCACTCTACACCACCATTAGAATCTGCTATATATCCATCCAAACTTTTTGCAATATATAATACTACTTTCCTCATATGTACCTCTATTTTTCAATATATAATTTTAAAAATATTAAATAACTATTTTAATTGGCTTTGCTTTAAAATAATGTAGAAATAAGTATAACATAAAGGGATGTCCATTGGACATCCCTTTGAATCACAATAGTTTAAAATTGTTCTTAGGGAACTTTGCACCATTTTTATTTAAAAATCCATCGTAAGTTTTATTTTTAGAAGTTACTTTACTGACTACTTCATCAAATTTTTATTAAAGATAAACATTAATTTTTTTATATAATAATTCAATATTATCAATAGTAATCTCACTTCCAGAAATCATATTCTTTATTTTAACTTTATTACTCCTAACCTCCTCTTCTCCAATTAAAATAACATTCTCTACCTCTATTTTATTAGCATAATTCAATTTTTTCTTCAAAGAATCTTCTTCAAGATATATAGTTGCACTTAAACCATTATTATCTAATATTCTCATTACTTCACAGCTATATTCCATTGTATTTCCTATTGGTATAATTAAATAATCTAAACTATTATTAATTTTATATTTCTCTATAAACCCAATTTCCTTTAAAACAAAAAATAATCTAGTTAATCCTATTGATATACCAACTCCAGGTAGTATATTAGTAGTATAGTTTTCAGCTAAATTATCATATCTTCCCCCTGAACAAATAGAACCATAACTTTCATTCCCTAATAATATAGTTTCAAAAACAGTACCTGTATAATAATCCAATCCTCTAATAATTTTAAAATTTATTTCAAATTCTTCTTCTTTTACACCTAGCATTAGTAATGTAGAAGTTACTTTGTTTAACTCTTCAATTCCCTCAATAAAATTTTTATCTTTTAAGTTAAGCTTTATAAGTTCATCTATAATTTGCTTATTAGTACCATTTATATCTAAAATCTTATTTATATATTTACTTTTTTCAAATCCAATAATTTTTTCTAATTCACTTAAAAATAACTCTCGCCCAATTTTCTCATATTTATCTATTAATATCATAACTTCATTAGCTTTATCTACTTTCAATTCATTTAATATTCCCTTTAATATTTTTCTATTACTTATTTGAAATCTATAATCCCTTAATCCTATTGATTTAAAAGCTTTTGATGCTAAACTTATAACTAACGCATCATTATTTATGCTCAACTTATTCTTTCCAATAATATCTACATCGCATTGATAAAACTCTCTATATCTTCCTCTTTGGTTTCTCTCACCTCGATATACCTTCCCTATTTGATATCTTTTAAAAGGAAAAGTCATATCATTATAATATTGAGCAACATATCTAGCAAAAGGAACTGTTAGGTCAAACCTTAATGCCAAGTTATTTTTACCTTTCTGAAAGCTATATACTTGCTTTTCTGTTTCTCCACCTGTTTTAGCTAGTAATACCTCTGCTTTTTCTATAATTGGAGTATCTATTGCAAAACAGCCATTTTCCTCATATACTTTCGTTATTTTTGATACTATATCATTAAATACTCTCTGTTCCTTTGGTAATAGTTCCATAAACCCTGGTAATATGCTTGGTTTTATAACATTCTTTTTCATTTTAATCACTCCTATAACTATTTTTAAAATAACAAAAGCCATGTAGGCTAATATCCTACATGGCTAAAATAAATTATGATTCCACTTAATTTATCATTACCAGAGATACAAGCCTAACAGCAATAGACTTGTACCTACTTTTAAGCAGACCAAGTCTCTAGTAATGATGATGTATTAAATTTACTTTAATAATATTAAGTATTCTCATAACTTCCTCCTCAAATATATTATCTAAATTATATATGTTGCACTTGTGATTGTCAATATTATTACTACTTATGATATGATTCTGTGTTAATTATTCTAAATTTAAACTACTCAATAACTTTTAATTTATCACCTAAACTCTATTCGTAATTTAATACAATTGTTCATTAATCATTATTTTAATTATTATATAAACAAAAGGTATTACTCTATGAATAAGTTGACAATATTAAAGTTTATACCCCATTTCTATCATTTTTCTTTTTAAGCAATGCATTAGTATCAATAGTTTTAGGTTTAGAGCTTTCTACCCTCTTCTCTTTTTTAAGCTTACTCTTTTTCTCTTTTTTCTTAACTTCATCTTTTAAAGAATCACTTGATTTCTCAGTAGTTCCTGCATTATCAACTTCTTTTTCTACTGCTAATTCTTTCTTCACAAAATTCTTTTTATTAACTTTCATTTTCTTATTTTTAATGTCTATCTTAATATATTTAGAAAAGTCTAAATTCAATCTTCTATAAGCTATATCAAATAAGAATAATATTAATGCTAATATAAGAAGTAAATTGGTTAAATTAATTTTCTTATATTCCTTTTCAAGTTTTCCTTCAAAAACTTCTTCAGGCTTATTTATAAACTCTCCATCAGTTTCACTTACAAGAGAATCTAATTTAACCGAATTAGTATTAAACTTATATTCATCAGAATATTTAAGTGCAAAGGCACCTTTATAAGTACTAGTTATATTTTCTCCTTCTTGCTGTCTAATGTTGAAATTATAAAATCCAAGCTCACTTAAAGGAACATTAGCTTCAAACTTTCCTGGTTCACTTTGAGTTAATGTAAACTCTCCTTGTGTACCATCCTCTCCATTATAAACACCAGTTACTTTAGTGTTAGAATCAACATTATCATTATAGTACTCAACCTTGGCTTCATTTCCATTCTGAGTTATAGATAGATGTCCCTCTTCACCATAAGATGGTATTGCATAATAAACGATATTTTTAATTAATTGAGGTCCATATTCCCAGGTTAAATAATTTTTACTCCAACTTCCATCAATATCACTTGTAAAACTTACAGTTTTCCCTATTCCATATTGTCTTACTGCAAGTATTGGCTCATCTCTATTAGAACTTAATATTTCAATTGCATCATCCTTTAAAGATGTACCTATATATCCAAGCAATGATGGAATTCCTTCTGAAGTTTGTACACCTGCTAATACTTCATGTTTACTTACTATACTTGGAGTAAATTCTTCATTTATTATATAAGTTCCTACAGACATTAAAACTTCTTGAGCAAATATTCTTGGAATATCTGTATAAATATCAGTATAATAACTTCTACCATTTCCCGCTGTTGCTAAATCACTTAAAAGACTTGAATTAGAATCACTACCTACTGCAACTGTTGACAATGTTATATTTTCATTATTAAATTTACTTAAAAGTTCTTCATATGTTGAATAAGGAATTGAATCCTGTCCATCAGTTAGTAAAATAGTATGCTTTATTTTTGCATCACTTTCTAATTGAAGATTATATCCTTTTTCAAGTGCTGGATATATTGATGTTCCACCCCTTATTTGTATTCCTGATATAAGTTCCTTTATATAATCCTTATCAGTAACCTTTTGTGTTGGAACTACAACATCAAAAGTATCATCAAAAGCTATTACAGATATATAATCTATCTCTCTTAAATTATCCACTGCCTTCATTGCAGCTTCTTTTGCAAGAGTTAATTTACTAACTCCTCCACCTTCTGCACTCATACTTCCAGACTTATCTATAATTAAATTAATACTTATAGAAGGTACTTCATTTTTTCCCTTCTTATCCATATTTACAGGAAGTATAGTTTCTAATGCTGTATCTTTATATCCTCCAAGAGCATAAGAATCTTCTCCTCCAAAAGTTACAACTCCACCACCATAGTCTTTAACATAACTTTCTATATTGTCCATAAATCCATTAGTTAAATCATCTTTATAAACATTATTTAAAACTATTGCTTTATATTCTAAAAGCTCATTTAATGTACTTGGTGATGAATTTGGAGAAATAGTTTTTATATTAGCTCCACCATTTTTTAATATTTCTTCTAAAGCTGTTGCATCACCTTTTACTCCATTTATTATTAAAATATTAGGTTTATCAACTACATTAGTATAAGCACTATATTCGTTATTTACCTTATTAGTATCACCTTCTGCTTCTACTGTAACTCTATAGCTTTTAAAACCTCCACTATTTTGAACATCTCTAAATATAAATGAATTACTTCCTTTTTTTACTTCAACAACTTGCTCTCCAGCCTTTTCTCTTCCACTAAAAAGAGTAAGTTTTGCTGATGTAGAATAATTAGATTGTAAATCTATTTGTACAGAAAATTCTTCTCCAATAGCAATATTATCTGGAATAGTTACATTGTCTACATAAATTTCATTACCACTTTCACCACTAACTTTATATACTTTTAAATCTATATTTTCTGCATTAATTAATGGAATTGATTTTAATATATCACCTTTATTTTCTTCTCCATCAGTTATAAGAACTATCCTTTTAGACGTACCATCCTCAAATAATGTTATGGCTGCTTCTACTGCACTTTGAATATTTGTTGCTGTAGAAACTGGACTTGAATTTAAGCTCTTATAATAAGCTTTATTATCTATGACTTTATCTACTTTTGCATTATCACCAAATAATATTACTCCAGCTTTATTTCCTTTAGGCATTATCTCTAATGCACTATTTATAAAACTTTCTCCACTATCTTTAAAAGAACTAATACTTTCTGATACATCTAATAAAAATACTGTTGAAATATTTTTTCCCTTAATACTTATTGTTATATTTGCAAATGATAATAATAATAAGGTGAAAATTACTATTCTACTTATTAATATTAAAGTATCGTTTTTACTGCTACTTCTAAACTTTTTCACACTATAGTAAATAAAGAAGATAAGTATTGGAATTAATATTAAAAAGTATAAATTTCCTATATCTAATTTCATTTATTATCTCCTCCTAATTACCTTTCTTGTATAATATCCATTCAAAAGCAACTACTAACATAGCTAATAATATGAATATTGGTGTTAAATTTAATCCACTTTTTAAATTGCTTTTACCATGAACTATATTATCATTTTCTCCAATTGTTTCTACTGAAGTATCACTTTCACTTGAAGTTGGGAAGTTTACCGAAAAACTTTCATTATTATCATTTTGATTTATTTTATATATACCTAAAGCTAATTCCCCATTTACTTCTTCACCTGATTTTAAACCTTTAATATCTCCATTAGGATAAGTTACATTTATTTCATTTTCAAAGTCTGAAGATTTAACTACTATTTTCTCTCCTGCCTTAAAGTTATTACTATATACCATTCCAGTAGAAATTAATTCTTCTCCAAGTTCATATATAAGAATTGGGAATTCCTTTTTAAGAGCAAAATCAGTTGAATGTAAATCAAAAGATAATGCTGCTATTTTTCTATCATTTATTTCACCTTTAAATCCAATAGAATTATCATCTATAGTAAGTATATTAGTACCATAGTATGGAGTTTCTATTATGTTATATTCTGACAATGTAAATTGTGTATCTTCTAAATAACTAGAAACTGCTCCTTTAACAGCTGTAACCTGTCCTATTTCTCTGCCTTCTAATACATTAAAGAATTCATTTGAATTAGGATTTATAAATAATATACTACCCTTTCTTGGCATAACTTCTGGCATTTTATTATCAAATACATAAAGATCATACTCATCATTATCTGTTATATTAGATACATCATTAGTTTTATAAACTTCTGTATTTTCAATACTTCCAAAAGCCTTTTCTAAAAATACATTTTCATCTGTAACTAATAATATTTTCTTCACTTTATTTTCGTTAACAACATGATAATAAGTATTATCCTCCATTAATATATCTTTTCTTGATAATTCACCTTTTAAATAATCAGAATTTAAAGAATCTAACTGGAAAGATAGAGTTTTGCTTTCCCCAACTTGTAAAGTTACTCCTTCCACTGCCTCTAATTCTTCACCATTATATAAAGAAAAATCTCCTTCATATAAGCTATCGCCATTATTAGTTACATTAGCTATAACCTTAACCTTATCATCTACAAACTTATGAGAAACATTATCTACAGAAGCATTTAATCCACTATTACCTAAATAAACTATTCTCCCATTTATATCTGAAATAGCCACTTGCTTATCTGTAAAAATTAACGCTTCATATTCTTCTCCAATTCCATCACCTATAGCTTTAACAAATGACACTACATCACTTATATCACCACTACCATAACTTTTAGTTATTTTATCAATAATAGAGGATGCATTAGACTTATTAAAATCTCCATTTAAAAGTAAATTTGAAGTCCCATCATAAGAAATAATATAAGTATTTGTACCTTCTTTAGTACTATTTAAATACTCTTTAGCAAGTGTTTTCCCTTGCTCTAATCTACTATTGCTATCATCATATATGGTATTCATACTAGCTGTATTATCTATTACCATTATTACATTTTTATAGCTCTTTCCTCCTATACTAATAAAAGGGCTCATAAGAGCTAAAATAACACTTAAAATAATTATAATCTGTAGTAACAGCATTATATTCTTTTTAAACTTTTCCCACGGTGTATTGGCTCTAGTATTTTTATATACTTCCTTCCATAATAAAGATGAAGATATAACTTCTTCTTTATATTTACGCTTTAATATGTAAAGCATTATTACTGGAGGAATAGTTAACAATAAAAATAACGGCCATAAATTAGTAAAGCCCATATTCTTTCCCCCTAATACAATACTTTTCGTTTACTAAATTCATTTAATATTATTTCTTCTATATTCATAGATGAATTAACAGTTATAAGCTTTCCACCATACTTTCTTACTAAAGCTTCAATACTGTCATTGTATTTTTTTAATGTTTCTTTATAATCCTTTATTAATGATGGTGTAACACTAAGCTTTATATTTTCCCCAGTTTCACTATCAATTAAAGTTATTTCATTATTAAACTCTGGATTTATTTCCTCTTCACATAATACTTGTACTAAAATTATTTCTTGCTTTTTATAAGCCAAATATTTTAACCCAGCTTCTAAACTTTCTAATCCTGAATTATTTAAAAAATCTGATACTACAATAGATATTCCTCTTAAATTTAAAGGTCTTTTCTTTATACTTTCACTTAAATCTGTTGTTCCATCAAAAGTTATATTTTCTAAATCTCTTAATATTTTTTGAAATCCCCTATTACCAGTACCAGTCTTTAAATTTTCTATTACTCCATTATTCATTGTACTTATATTTACTCTATCTAAATTATTTAAAGCAATATAACTTAAAGCTGCTACTATTTTTAAAGCTGTATCTTTTTTATTATCTTTTCCATAATCCATAGATTTGCTTTTATCAATAAAAAAGTTAAATACACCTTCTCTTTCTTCCATAAATACTTTTATAAAAAATTTATCGAATCTTCCATAGGCATTCCAATCTATTCTTCTAAAATCATCACCTGGTGCATATTCTCTATAGTCTGAGAACTCTAATGATACACCTTTTGCTTTTGATTTTCTTCCTCCTTGAGTTCCTCCAGTAAGCTTAAAATTTATATACATATTAATTTTATTTAGCTTTTTAAAGAAATCCTCATTAAACATCTTTTCACTCATTTTTTTACACTACCTTTAAGTCTTCTAAAATTTTAGAAATTATAGCTTCTTCATTTAATCCTTCAGTTATAGCATCAAAGTTTAAAATAATTCTATGTCTTAATACTGGGTATGCAAGCTCTTTTATATCTTCAAAAGATACATTTAATCTTCCTTCCATAACTGCTCTTACCTTTGCCCCAGCAATAATACCTTGTGCAGCTCTTGGACCTGCTCCTGCTTCTACATACCTTTTAGCTATATCAGCTCCATTTTCTAGTTCTGGATGTGTTGCAAGTATTAACTTTAATGCATATTCTTTTACTGGTTCTGCAATTTTAATTTCCTTAATAATATTTCTAAGTTCTACTATTTCATTTCCTTCTAAAACATTAGTAAGTTCAATACTTTTATTAGTTAATGTTAAATCCATGATTTCCTTTAGTTCATCTAAAGTAGGAAATTCTACATTAAGTTTAAATAAAAATCTATCAAGTTGAGCTTCTGGAAGAGGATAAGTACCTTCTTGCTCTATAGGGTTTTGAGTTGCTAATACCATAAATGGCTTTGGCATTTCATATGTTGTTTTACCTACAGTTACTGTTTTTTCTCCCATTGCTTCTAAAAGTGCAGATTGAGTTTTTGGAGTAGCTCTATTAATTTCATCTGCTAATAAAAGATTTGTAAATACAGGTCCTTTTTCAAATTTAAATACTGTATTATCATTTTCCTTTACTACAATATTAGTTCCTACAACGTCTGCAGGCATTAAATCAGGAGTAAATTGAATTCTAGAAAAGTTTAAATCTAATACCTTTCCTATTGTTTTAACTAATTGAGTTTTACCCATACCTGGCATACCTTCTAAAAGTACATTTCCTTCTGCAAAAATAGCTATTAAAACATTTCTAATTGTATCTTTTTGACCAATTATTCCTTTACTTATTTCTTCTTCACATCTTTTTATCTTCTTTGAAACCTCTATAATTGATTGTTCATTAATTTCCATCTTTATCACCTCATAATTTTTTCAGTAATTTCTTCAATACTTTTTTAATTTAATCCTTCGAAATAGTTTTTTATAAGATCTTTTAAACTTTGTGGTAAATTGCTATTATTAGCACCTTCTAATGCACTATTGCTATAATCTCCAATTACCTTATCATAATCTACCTTTTCTCCACCTATGTTAAGTCCATTTTGACTTTCTATTTCTTGTGAATTTCCATTATCATTTTTATTACCAGTAAGATTTTCATCACTACCTTCATTTCTTCCTGGAATATATATTTGCTCTCCTGTAGAATTTTCTAAATCATTTTCTTTACCTACAGTACTACCAGTATTCCATCCAGACCCTGAACCTGCTCCTGAACCAGAACCTGTTCCTCCTGATCCACCTTGACTTTGGCCTTGACCACTTCCAGAACCAGACCCCTGTCCGCTTCCTGAGCCTTGTCCTTGTCCACTACCTTGGTCCTGACTTTGATTTTGCCCAGAACCTGATGATTGTTGACTTGAACTACTAGTATTTTGTCCATTACTATTATTTATGGATTTTGAAATAGCCTTTGATAAACTCTCTCCATCAAGTTTTTTATCTAATACTGAATTTGATGCATTTTTTAAAGCTTCTGCTAATTCTTCATCACTCATTTCCAAGGCAGCATTCTTTAAAACTTCTGATAACTCACTTAATTCCGAGCTACTCATACTTCCTAACTTATTTTGAATCTCTGCTAACTCTTTATTTATAGCATCTTCATCTCCACTTAACATAGCTTCTGCTAAAGGTTTACTTTCTTCCTTCTTCATTAACTCATTTACTAACTTGTTTACATCCTTTTTAGCTGTAGCTTCTTTCTCCTTATTAAAGTCATCTAATAATTTCTTTTTAGACTTTTCTAATGCTTCTTTAGATTTCTCTGAGGACAACTTTTCTTTTTTATCTTCTAGCTTTTTCTCTAAACGTTCTAAAGTCTTATTTATTTCAGATTTTTTTTCACTTTCCTTTAACTCTTTTGCTGCATCTTCTAAAAGTTTTTTAACTTCTTCCTTTTCCTTATCTGATAAATCCTCTGACTTTTCTATTTCCTTCTTTTCTTTTTCAACCTTTTCTATTACTGATTTTTGATATTTATCAAAGTCTCTTATTTTTTGTGCTTCCTTTCTTGCTGTACTAGGTACAAACATTATTAAAATACACATTATTATTAAACCTAAAGATAATAAAACTTGCTTCTTGTCTATACTAATTTTTATTTTTTTAATATCAAACTTTTTAATACTCTCTACTGTATCTTTCTTTTGAGCTATTGATATATTATCCTCACATCCTATAAGTTCTAATGATGTAATAAGTCTTTCATCTAACCCTTTAGAATCTACCATAAGAGCAACTTTATCTTTTTTAGGAGCTTTTATAAAACCATAAACTAAAATAATTATTAATCCTATTACTAATATTCCTATACAAATTTCCTCAATATAAGGAATTGTTATAAAAAGTGATATTAATAGCAAACTAAAGATTAAGCATAGTAGAAGCTTTAATCCCACTATGCTTAAATTTAATAAGAAGTTTGCCTTAATTCTTTTAGAAGCTTTATTTATAAACTCTAATATAGCTTTATCTAAAGAATTCATCTCCCTACTCCTTTACCTTTTTAGATTTAAACCTAATTCTCTTATTTAATGGATTAAGTTTAACTGAAGCTAAGTATATAAATAATCCTGAAAGTACTAATTGTACTACTATTGAAATATATTCAGAATGCATACTTATTCCAAACTCTGAAAACATACTACTAAACTCTATTCCCAAACCAACTTGATTTAATAATAAACTTACAAAGCCTACTACTGGACTTAAGTACACTATAGGAGATGCTTTAGGCACTGTTGTTAAAGTATTACCACTCATACTCATTTTGTAAACAGTTATCATAAGTATTGCCCAGGTAATAACAATTATTCCTATATAAATAAATAGTACTAATGCATAAGAAAGTGCAGTTGATACTTTTGAAGTCTTAATATATGTTGATACAAAAACACCTATAGAGCTTACAAATATTGTGTTAACAATGAAAAATACTATAAGTGATAAAATATTACTTATCTTAACCACACCAATTATGGCTCCAATTGCATAAAGAGGCATTGTTGAAATTATAAGTATAATTACTCTAAGTGATGAAGCGGAAACTTTTCCTATAATTATTTGAAAGGGAGTTAATTTTGATGATAATAATATATCTAAAGTTTGCTTTTCTCTTTCTGAGCATATTGCCGTTGAACTTAATGCTGGAACTATGAAAAGCAATAATATCGCTTGTCCTAATGCCATTACAACATAGAATAGTTTTGATGACTCTAAATATAATCCATTTGAAAAGATTGCTTCATTTACTGAACTATAGTAAATCATTACTGCTACTGATAAAACTGCTATATAAGCAAATATCATCAAAGTAAACTTAATACTTCTAACGGATATTTTACTTTCATTTCTTAAAACTGGATTCACTCTCATTTTTACGCCTCCTCTTCATCACTATCTGCTGTAATTTGAATAAATACATCTTCTAAGTTTCCAACAGCTCTGCTGTAATTTAACACTGGAATATCTTTTAATACTAAATATTTTAAAAGATTTGCTACATCTTCATCACTACCTATAACATTAGCTGTAATTTTACTTCCATCAATTTTTATATTATCTACATATGGTAACTCTTTTAACAATTTAATTGCTTCTTCTTCCTTTGTTAATACTGTAAATACTATAGGTGATGCCCCTGTAGCTCTTGTCATTATTTCATCTACAGTTCCTTGGCACACAATTACTCCATTTTTAATAATACCTATATTAGTACATACTTCTCCAAGCTCAGGTAATATATGTGAAGAAACTATAATTGTTTTTCCCATTTCCTTTAAGTTTCTTAGTATTCCCTTCATTTCATACCTAGCTCTAGGGTCCATTCCTGAAGCTGGCTCATCTAAAATTAAAAGATCAGGATTATGAACAAGACATCTTGCTAAACATAATCTTTGTTTCATCCCTCTTGATAAACCATCAACATATGCATCATATTTATCTTCTAAATTAACTAATTTAAGTAAATCCATAGATAAATCTCTAGCTTCTTTTCCTACAATTCCATATATTGAAGCATAAAACTCTAAATATTCAATTGCTTTTAAGTTATCATAAACTCCAAAAAAGTCTGGCATATATCCAATTTTGTCTTTTAAGGCCCTATTGTTTTTTATAGCATCTATTCCATCTACATAAACTTCTCCACTATCTGGTGATAAAAGTCCAGAAATAATTTTCATTGTTGTACTTTTTCCAGCACCATTTGGACCTATAAACCCAAATATTTCACCTTTTTTTATTTCTAAATTTAATCCCTTTACTGCTTTAAAATTTCCATATGATTTTTCAAGATTTTTTATAACTAACACTATTTCTCCACCCCTTTTATCCCTAATTTTGGAGCTGCATTATCTCTATTCTCGCTAGCTACAACTTTTATTTTTATTATGTTATCTAAACTATAGCTTCCATCATTTATTACTTTATAACTTCCTGATGTTAATTTAAACTCTTCATATTGGTTAGTATTATAATTGTAAATATAGTAATCTCCATTAAGTCCATATTGATAACCCCACTGGTCTGTAAATGCCTCAATATTTATTTCTTTTATATCTACGTTATCATCAATTTTATAATCTAATACAATTTCACCTTCACCATAAATATAACCGTTATAATAATCGTAATCTACTCTATTATCTAATTCACTTACTGTATAGCTAAAGTATCCTTCTGGAAAACTAATATTTCCATTTTCATCTTTAAAGTCTATATTTGCTTCTTGTATTACTGCTGTTAAATCATAATTTGAAATTGATTTACTTTCTAAATTTAAACTATAATCTACTGGTAAATCTGTAATTGCAATAATTTTTGTTGTAGTTCCTAAATAGTCTGTGTATCCTAATAAATTAAGTAAAGATACATATCTTTGTATATTTTTAAACTTAGGATCTTTTGAATCTATTTCATCATCCCATCTTGATTGATAATATTCATCATTTAAAGAATTTGCATAACCTTGAAGTCCTGAAGAACCCTTACTTCTTAAATCAGTAATTGAAATTTCTTCACCTTTAGCTACTTGTCCTAAATCCCAAACGGTTTTTCCTGAAACTATTACAAGCTTTTTAATATCTGCATCTAGGTTATTTTTAATAGTCCCTTCTAAATTTCCATCCTTAATTCTTAAAGTATTTTCTAATTTAGGCATTACAATTTCTTTTCCTGATATTTCAAATTTATTCACTTCTGCCACATTATTATTAGCAACTGTAAAATAAGAAGTATCATTTGTATATGTTGTTTTAACTCTTAAAGTTTTAGCATCGTAACTTGTATCACCATAATAGTAGTAATCATCAGACAAGTATTTCATTTTTAAATCTTCTTCTTTTTCTATTTTTATATTTTCTTTATTTTTACTTGCTATACCTATGTAGCTATTTATTTGACCTCTTCCATCTTCATCAACAGATATAATATTTGCACTATTTACTATTACATCTTTTATTTTCATTTTACTTCCTAATAAATAAATCATTACTGTGAACACAACTGCAGTTACAGGTATAAGAACCCATGTTAAATCTCTTTTCTTCATTTTCTTTAATATAAGATATATAACTATTCCAACTAAAATTGCATAAACCCCAAGTACTATTCCTAAAGTTAATGGGCTTACTGCATTCTCTACGGGAATATTACCTAATATATTACTTATTTCATAGGATGTTGAATAATATCCACCTTGATAATTTTCTTCATATATTTTGTCAAAAGTTTCTATTAACATATTTTGTAACATAATCGCTGCATCATTAGATGAAATAAATGGTTCTAATCCTAAATCAAAGGAAGTTATTAAAATCTTACCTTCTCCTCTATCTAAAGAATATACTAATTCATTTTCATTACTATTAACTATAACTGTTGAATCCTTTAAATTAATTTGTGATAATATTAAATTTAAGTTTTCTGAACCAGTTTTAACACTTTTCTCCATAGTTCCATTTGAAGCTATATTTAAAAAACTTTTATTTATATTATTAATTGTTTTACTTTCATTAGCACCTGCACCTATTAGTAATGTTCCACCTGAATTAACCCAATTATTTAATGACTTGTACTGCTTATCATTTAAATTAGCCATATTATAATTATTAATTATTATTACATCTAATCCATCTATGCTTAATCCATCTTCATCTAACATATCTTCAGTTAGATTAACACAATTCATTTTCCCTGTACTTGAATAATTAGAATCAAAATATGTTATATTTCCTAGATATCCTAATGCTGTAGGATCATCTGTTAATAAACCAGTAAAAGCATTTCCTTCATTAACTCTTCCTGATGAAATTAGTAATTTTTTTTCATATAGTACTTTTCCCTTTTCTATTATACAAACAGCTCCATTACTATTTCCGTCTAAAAATTTTACTGGTATTGTTACACTTATATTTTCTCCTTTACTTGCACTTACTTCTTTGGAATAGGCATTATAACCACCACTAGAATCACTTGTAACTCTTACCTCTACTTCTCCATTAAAGTCTTTCTCTAAATTATTTATTTGTACAGTAACTGGCATATATTTTAGAGCTTTATATTTACCATCTATACCATAACTTATAGTTAAGTCATACTTAGAGTCATTTTTAGTTGCATTTACTTTTACATTTGGAATAACTAAACTCAAAATAAAAATACTTAAAATTACAGTAAATATTCTTTTACTTATTGTTTTTTTCATTAATCTTCCCCCTATTTTACATTATTTTCCCTATTCACTATACTATCATATTTTATCCTATTTATTTTCAAATTTCTTATATTTTACCTTAATAATTTCTTACAAATTCCTTAAAACAGCTTTTTTATAATTAAAAATAGCAATAAAAAAGCTGTTACAAATCTCTAATATTTGTAACAGCTTTTAATTATTATAAGTTTTTAATGTTTTTCTATTTAAATTAAATAATTTGAACTAATTATTTTTCTCTCTAGTAAGTTTTAATATTATATCCTTATACTTTGGATATAAATTTAAAAGATATTCTCTTTCAAATAATTCAAATTCCTCATATTCAAATGCTGGTGCAACCATACAACCAACTAAAGAAAAGCCTTCTTTGTTCATGGCAGAACCAAATATATATCCCTTTGGAACTAAGACTTGTGGATATTCTCCATTCTCTATATCTGTACCAAGTTGTTTTGTTATAAAATCTCCTTCTGGAGTTATCATATAGATTGTAAGTGCTTCACCATCATGATAATACCATAACTCATCAGATTTTAGTCTATGAAAATTAGATACTTCTCCTGTTCTTAAAAGAAAATATATACTGCTCCATAATTTTTTATTTTCTCTTACATTATCTTCTGATAAAAATGATTCTTTAAAATATCCCCCCTCTACATGAGGTATCATTTCTAAATTTTTTATGTAATACTCTGCATTTTTCATTGTATATCTCTCCCTTTAAATTGATTTTTTATTCCCCTATCAATTAATTCTTGTACCAACTCTTACATATCCATAGTTCATATTTTTCCATCTAAAAAGATAAAACCTATAGTCAAAAATAAGATTTACTAGTTTTATTTATGACTATAATTTTTGTTCTTATTTTAAGTATTATTTTATTCTTCCTTGATAATCCATGTCAACCATTATGCGGATAATTATTTTATCTATTAAAATTTCTTGCAAAGCTTCTTAACTATTATAAAAGAAAAAAAATTTTCCCCTTAAACTATTCTAAACATGCGCATAGTAGATAGTATTGCTTTATAAAATAAAAAAAGGAATTCAAACTTGAATTCCTTTTTTTATAAATAATTTTATTGGAGGCGCCACCCAGATTTGAACTGGGGAATAAAGGTTTTGCAGACCTCTGCCTTACCACTTGGCTATAGCGCCGTATATTTTTATTATATACAACCTATCTTAAAATGTCTACACTTTTTTAAATTTTTTTTATATTATTATTTTTTTAATACAAAGGAGCCATAAATATGGTCCTTTGTATTATCAATTTATTATTAAAGAAAAGGTATGAGAAACCTCTTTTCTCATACCCATAATTATTTTAATATTAGTCCTATTTTTATACTCTTTCTTTACATACTACCGGTAAATTTATTGTCTTATAATAACTTACCATTCTAATCAATACTATAATTATTAAAGTTATAAATTGTGCTGATTCTATTCCAATTATAGGATATATAAACCAAAGTAAAGTTACCCCTATAATTCCAGCAACACAATAAACATCATGCTTAAAAATTTGTGGTTTTCTATTAGTTATTATATCTCTTAAAACTCCACCACCAACACCAGTAATACTAGCTGCAAATATAAATAACATAAAATTATAATTGCTATTAATTGCTTTAACTGCTGCTGATACAAAAAAGGCAGCTAGTCCAATTGCATCGATGAATGTAAATAAATTCTTATACTTTAAGTTTCCTTTTAAAAATATAGCTAATAAAGTTCCTGCAATAATAAATGGAATTGTCATATAACTTGTAAAGAATACTGGTACACCTACATTAGTAACAATATCCCTAAGTACTCCTCCACCCATAGCTGTAATTATAGCTATTATATATATTCCAAAAACGTCAAACTCTTCTTCAATAGCTACTATTGCTCCTGATACGGCAAAAGCAAAAACACCGATATACTCTAAAATTGTAATGTAGTCCAAAAAAATCCTCCCTTTTCATTAATATATAAAGACTAATTATTAAAATAATTGCGCCTCTGTCTTTTTACCTGAAAGATTCTCTTACTACATTTAAGATTGCTTCGTCGGTGCCTTATAGGGCTTTCCAGAGTTTTCTCAAAATTTGGTCCTTTTGCCTGAGAGTTTGCCGCACTTTCCCCTTCGGCTCTGTATTTAAACAGTATCTCCCAAATTCCTCAACGAAATACTTGTAAATTATAATATATCCATTATAGTAATTCAATATCTATAATGGACATACTCTTATCTTTTTTTATTTTTATTGTAAATTTATTAATTCATTCATTGATAATACTCTATTATTACCTAAAATATATTTAGCAATATTAAATAATTCTTTATCTTCTGTTACTAAATTTAAGTCATCATTAGTATAACAAGCATATAACTGTAATAAATCATTTTGAGATAAATTGTTACTATTAAACTTATCTTTAGTTTTATAATCAAATACCATATAAAAACCACTTATACTTTCTTTTTCAACTTCTATACTATATGGTAACAGCCTACAAAATCTTTCACTTAAAACTTCTTTTCTTCTATACTCTTTTGTTTCTTTTATAGATAATTCATTTAATACTTCCATTAATATAAGAATCTTATTTTCTTTTAATAATTTATCTAAACTTTTATCATCTTTTTTATCCCAAAGTTTAATTATTATATTAGTATCTAATAAATATTTTTTCATTTGTCCTTCTCCTTTTATAACATAATCTTATTTTTATTATAATTAAGTATCTATAAATATAAACTATGAAGTTTTGTGTTCTATATAACTATTCTATTGCATGCTTCATCTCACTAACATACTTAAATAATTCTTCATTAGCATTTTCTCCATTCCTTTCAATAATTTTAACTATAGCACTTCCAACAATTATTCCATCAGCTACTTCAGATATTTCCCTTGCTTGATTAGGATTATTAATTCCAAAACCAACAGCACAAGGAACATCAGTAACTTCCTTAATAGATTGAACCATTTTCCCTATATCAGTGTTAATTTCACTTCTTACACCTGTAACTCCCATTGATGATACAACATAAATAAATCCTTTAGCCTCTTTAGCTATCTTCTTAATTCTATCTTCTGAAGTAGGTGCAATTAATGATATAATATCAATTCCATATTTATTAGCTACATCTTCTATTTCATGTTTTTCTTCAAAAGGTACATCAGGCACTATAATCCCATCTATCCCAACCTCTCTACAACTTTCAAAAAAATTATAATATCCATATTTATAAACTGGATTTATATAAGTTAAAAACACTAAAGGTATATTACTTTTTTCTCTTACCTTTCTAACTATTTCAAAAACTTTATCAGTTGTCATTCCTTCATTTAAAGCTCTTATATTAGCATTTTGTATTACTACTCCTTCAGCAGTAGGATCTGAAAAAGGTATTCCTATCTCAATTAAATCTGCTCCTGCTCTCTCCATTTCTAAAATATACTCTACAGTTTTTTCTGCAGTTGGATCTCCTGCAGTTAAAAATCCTATAAATGCTTTTTTATTTTCAAAAGCTTTATATATATTACTCATAAATCTCTTCCCCCTTATATCTAGCTATTGCTGCAACATCTTTATCTCCTCTTCCAGAAAGACAAATTATAATACTTTCATCCTTACTAAAATTCTTTGCTATCTTTTTTGCATAAGCTACAGCATGTGCACTTTCTATTGCACAAATAATTCCTTCTGTTTTAGCTAAATACTCAAAAGCATCAACTGCTTCATCATCAGTTATCGGTACATATTTTGCTCTTTTTATATCATTTAAATAAGCATGTTCTGGCCCTATCCCTGGGTAATCTAATCCTGCTGAAATTGAATATACTGGTGCTATTTGTCCATTTTCATCTTGGCAGAAATAAGACTTCATTCCATGAAATATTCCAACAGTACCATTAGCTATTGTTGCTGCATTTAACGCTGTATCTACACCTTTTCCTGCTGCTTCACACCCAATAATCTGTACATCTTTATCTTTTATAAAATTATAGAACATTCCCATAGCATTACTTCCACCCCCAACACAAGCAATAACAGCTGCAGGTAATTTATGTTCTACCTTAAGTATTTGCTCCCTAGCCTCTTTACTTATTACACTTTGAAAATCTCTTACTATAGTTGGAAATGGATGTGGTCCCATCACTGAACCTAAAACATAATGAGTGTCTTCAATTCTGCTTACCCACTCCCTCATAGTCTCATTAACAGCATCTTTTAATGTCATAGTTCCACTAGTTACAGCATTAACCTTCGCACCTAGTAGCTTCATCCTATATACATTTAAAGCTTGTCTATCTGTATCTTCCTTACCCATAAATATCTCACATTCTAATCCTAAAAGTGCTGCAGCTGTTGCTGTTGCCACTCCATGCTGGCCTGCCCCTGTTTCTGCAATTACTCTTGTTTTTCCTAGTTTTTTAGCTAATAACACCTGTCCAAGAACATTATTTATTTTATGAGATCCTGTATGATTTAAATCCTCTCTCTTTAAATAAATCTTTGCTCCACCTAAATCCTTAGTCATTTTTTCTGCATAATACAAAAGAGATGGCCTTCCTGCATATTTATTTAATAGTTCATTTAATTCATCATTAAATTCCTTGTCATTTTTATAATACTCATACTTTTCTTCAAGATTAATAAGTTCATTCATTAGTGTCTCTGATATATATTGACCTCCATACTCTCCAAATCTTCCTTTATTCATCCCTCTCTACCTACCTTTCTAGTATTTTCATTACTTCTTTCATTTTTTCATAATCTTTAACACCATTACTTTCAATTCCACTACTTATATCTATTGCCATAGGAGAAACTTTTTCAATTGCTTCTTTTATATTATCTATAGATAATCCTCCTGCTAAGAAAAATGGTCTATTAAGATTTTTAATATTATTCCAATCAAAGGTTTTTCCTGTTCCTTGTCCATTATCTAATAATAAAAAATCTGCACAAGAATTTTTCCAGCTTTCAATATCTTCTGAAGTAGTTACCCTTATTGCTTTTATCACCTGTTTTTTACTCTTATTCTTTATATTATTTATATCTTCTTCTCTTTCATTTCCATGAAGTTGAGCTATATCTATAACTCCATTACTTAATAAATCAATTATTTTTTCAATATCTTCATCTACAAATACACCAACAACTTTAGTATTAGATTTTAATTTATTTTTTAAATCTATAGCTTTTTCTTTGGTTATTTGTCTTTTACTTTTAGCAAAAACAAAACCTATATAATCAGGATTTAATTTATTTACATATTCAATATCTTCCTCTCTAAATAAACCACAAAACTTTATTTTTATATTATTCATATTTATATCCTCTTAACTGATCTAGCTCTTGCTTTTTATTTTCACTTCTCATTAATGTTTCACCAATTAAAACTGCATCTACATTAAATTTTCTTAAGTTCTTAATATCATTTGCAGTTTTAATACCACTTTCTGATATGAAAATAATATCTTTTGGAACAAACTTTCTTAATCTAGCTGAATTATTAATATCTACAGTGAAATTTTTAAGATTTCTATTATTTACACCAATTATCCTAGCACCACAACTTAATGCCATCTTGATTTCTTCTTCATCATGTGCTTCAACTAAGGCTGAAAGCCCTAAACTATTAGCTATATCTATATATTTTTTCAATTTCTCTTTATCTAATATTGAACATATCAAAAGTACTGCACTAGCTCCTAATACTTTAGCTTCATAAATCATATATTCATCTATTACAAAGTCTTTTCTAAGAACTGGTATCTTTACTTTACTTGCTATTTTTTCTAAGAATATATCTTTTCCCTTAAAATAAAATGGCTCAGTTAAAACTGAAATAGCATTAGCACCAGCCTTTTCATAATCTATTGCAATATCTAAATATTTAAAGTCCTCTGAAATTATTCCTTTAGATGGAGAGGCTTTTTTTACTTCACATATAAAAGCTATATCATTATTTTTTAATGCTTTTTCAAAAGGAAATATAAAATTTATTTCCTTTGATAGAGCTTCTTCCTTTACTATAGTTAATGACTTTTCCTTTTTTCTTTCTTCTATTCTTATTTGAGTTTTTGTTACTATTTCATCTAATATCATAACTTCACCTACTCATTAGAATATTTAATAAATTCTTCTAGCTTCTTTATTGCTTTTCCACTATCAATTATTTCTTCAGCTAATCTTACACCATCTATTATAGTATCAGCCTTTCCAGCTAAATATAATGCTGCTCCTGCATTTAAAACTACTGCATTTCTCTTTGGCCCTTTTTCTCCATTTAATATGGATAATGTTATTTCTGCATTTTCCTTTGGAGTTCCCCCCTCTAAATCTTCCTTTTTACACCTTTCTAACCCAAACTGTTCTGGGATTATAACATATGAATAAAACTCTCCATCTTTTACCTCACAAACAGTTGTATGTGAACTCATAGATATCTCATCTAATTTATCTTCTCCATAAACAACTAATGCTCTCTTAACACCTAAGTTATATAAAACTTTTGCAAGTGGTTCTACTAATTCTTTCTCATATACTCCCATAAGTTCAATATTTGCTCCTGCAGGATTACTTAATGGACCTAAAATATTAAAAACTGTTTTAATTCCAAGTTCCTTTCTTATTGGAGCTACATACTTCATTGCAATATGATAATTTTGTGCAAATAAGAAGCATATTCCTATCTTATTTAATAACTCTTTACTTTTTTCTGGAGATATATTTATTTTTACTCCTAGTGCTTCTAGAACATCTGCTGCTCCGCATTTACTGCTTGCAGCTCTATTTCCATGTTTGGCTACCGGTACTCCAGCTGCTGCAATAACAATAGATGATGTTGTTGAAATATTAAATGAATTAGAACCATCCCCACCTGTTCCTACTATTTCAAGAACATCTTTATCATGTAAAAGCTTTATACAATGATTTCTCATTTCTTCTGCAGATCCAGTAATTTCTTCTATAGTTTCTCCTTTCATACTTAGTGCAGTTAAATAAGCACTTTTTTGAATATCACTTGCTTCACCACTCATAATTTCATTCATTACTTCTTTTGCTACTTCATAGCCAATATCTTGCTTATTACTTAATTTTTTAATAGCCTCTTTAATCATTTAAATTGCCCCCTTATTAATAAATATTTTTCTGGAAATTAGGCTCTTTACTTATATGAAATTTTTTCTAATAATTTAACTGTTTCTTCAATAGTAGTTCCTGTATTAATTTTTAGTTTATTGTTCTGACAAGTTAATTCTAATTTTGGATTATACCCTAAAAATTTAATATCTCCTACCAAAGAAAATAAAAAAGCCCGTCCTTGACAGTTTGATTTACTGTCAAGGACGGGCAGAATACACTACACCCGCGGTGCCACCTTGATTTACGAAATAATCGTACACTTTATTCGGATACTAACATATCCTAGACAACTAACGTATGTCAAACGTCATAGAATACTAAGAATTTAAAATTCTTTTCACTATGCCCTCAATGGTCCATTTAATAGGCTGCGTTCTGCTTGGCTCTCAGCTATCCAAACTCTCTGTAAGTGCACGATCTATTTTTATCTCCACTTCAACGGTTTTTATCTTTATTTTTATTTATATTACCATATATTGTAATATAAATCAATATTTTTTCTATTTATCTTTATTAATGGATTTATTTTCATTTTTAATAATTTTAATGGATTTAAAGGTAAATAAAGTATAAAAACATTTATTTTTGATTAATATTCCATATTTGTTTACGTTTCCATAAATATTTAAAATGATATTTATTTAAACTTCTTAAAATATTACATATATAAACTTAAATTATTATAATACAAAACCAACTCTATCTTTCTTTATTTTCCTTCTTTTTTCGAGTTAATGCATTAATATACTTTATAAATCTTCAGGGTTATAATTAATACGCTATATGAATATTTTATAAATATGGAGGTATTATTATGAAACACAAAATAGGCATATTATGTTTATCTATTATTGTAATGTCCCTTGCTGTAGGCTGCTCTGCAAATAGAAGCTCATCTATAAGAACTTATACTACTACTGAAACATTAAAAGAAATGAAATCTGAAGAAGAAAGAAAAGGAAAAGAGGAAAATGATACTTCATCTAATGAGTTTTTATCAATTGGAGATAGTACTATAGTTTCTAAAAATATTATTGATACTAATGATAAAATATCAGAAGATAAAGTTACAATTACTTTAGATAATGTTATTAGAGGAGAAAATGCTCAAAAGGAAGTTGATAATTATAATTCAACTAATCCTACATCTAAAATTCCTAAACTAGTAAATGATTCACTTGAATATGTAATCATAGAATATACAACAACACTACCTGATGATATTAAATATACTAACCAAGGCCAATCATCTCATGTTGGAATTCAAATTTGTAACCTAGATGGAAGCACTATTAACACCAGTGATGATAACTACTCTTTAAGAACTATGAACTTTGAGCAATCTCAAGGATTACAATCTAATGATTCTGGAACTACAAAAACAGTTATTACGTTACCTAAAAATGTTACTGAATTTGTTGTTAAACTAGGGGACAACTCTTCAGATACATGTTCTTATATCATAAAATAATTAATTTAAAGTATTAACTAAAAAATACTAAAAGGTAACTCTATTCACTACTAAGAGTTACCTTTAAATATTAATTATTATGCACAAGAATCTGATTTTTTATCTACTTCTGAATAATAGTTTATTATATTTATTATAAAATTTCTTGTATCAAAATTTAATTTTTTTGTGCTTGAAATTTCCTTGACTGAAAATTGTTTTGTAAAAAAACTGTATGCTAATTCAACTAAAAACCTTGATGTACTTACTATTCTTGTATCATTTAATAGTTCTTTAAACATTATCTTTGTTCCTACTATATATTCCTTAGCCACTATATAAACTTCGTTAATACTTAATAATTTTAATACTATATATAAATCTTTGTTTAATTTTCCCATAAAATTTTGAACTAGTTCAATATAATTTTTCTCATGATATGAATCTACGAATTGTAAACTTTTTTCCATATTAAATCACCTCTATAAATATTTTAATTAATCAATTTGTCAATTTGGTTACAATCTTCTTAATTTATTCTTAAATATTATTAATTTTTCTATTAACATCATAATTTTTTCTAATTTATATTGTTTTTTTATTTTTATTTTATAATATCACCCGCCCCTCCTGTAAACCTTTACTAATTTTTCTTTATAAAACTCTATTATCTAATTAAAAATATTAATTAGGAAATAGAGTTTTAGTATATTTTTATTTTTTTAACTTTAATCTAAATTTTCCTTTTAATCTTGTCCATATATTTGAATCCTCTTCCTCTTCATCATCTATATAGTATTCATCATTTTTCTCATATTTCTCTTTAAGATTCTTAACTTTATAGTTTTCTTCTTCCTTATTATCAGAAATCTCCTCTGTTTTTTGTATGTTTTGAGTTTCAGATTCATCGTCTATTAAATACTTAATATTCAGGCCCAATACATAGATAGAACTTTCTAACATATATAGTTTTTCTGTATCTTTGCAATATAAACCTTCAACTAATTTATAGTTTTCCTTATCTCTTTCTTTAACCCATGCCTTTAAAGTTATACTATCTTGTCCTTGCTTTATATCTTTAATAGAATATACTCCATCAAAAACCTTATATGAAACATTCTTAATTTTATCTATTATTCTACCTCTTAAAATTGTATCTAATCCATTGAATAATTTCTTATTATCTATTATTTTCATTAAAACTGTTTCTTTTACTTGCTGATATATAGAATACTCTTTTTCTTCTATTAACATAATTAATAACTTTATTTCATTATTATCCGAATAATAAAATTCATTTATTACTTCACTTTTTTTAAGTAGCTCCTCTAATTTATTGTAGAAATACCCTAAATACAACAGTAATATTTTTTCTTCATCTGTTATATTATTTTCTATAAACTTTATGTTACCTAATATTTCATTTAAAATCTCTATAGACTTATAATTATTATTTTCTATAAACACTAATTTTAAATTTTCTATTAATATTAACTTATCTTCAGCCTTTTCTTTGTCTTCAATACTGTTCACTACTAATTCTTCAGCTACTATTTCATTAGTATTCTGTTTCTCTTTATAATTTTCTACTTCATCCATGATCTTATTTATAGATTCTTCTAAAAATTTCTCTTCATCTATAGGATCATTTCCATATATCTGTTTATTTTCTTCCACTTCAACAAGCTCTATAGAAATGTTATTATCTTTTTCATTAATCCTTCTAAAAGCATTACTCTTTTTTTCTTCTAATTGATTATCAACTCTATCTATAATAGAAGCACTAATATCTTTTTTTAATTCTTTTAACTCTATTTTTATTTTTTCTATTTCTTCATTAGCTAATTGTAGTTTTAGTTTTTGATCTTCTATCTGAATTTCTTTTTCTTCAATTATCTTTAATAATTCTTTTTTATTTCTTACTATTTCATCTAATTTAAACTTTTCTCTCTCCATGCTTTATCCTACTATCTTTTTTTTAGATTAATATATTTATAAATATATTATACCACTAAACTCTGCTATAAAGTTACAAAATAGTTACATAATTCTTATATTTCTTTTAAGTAATTATTTTATATTAATTTTTCAAATGCTATTCTTTCACTTCCATCTTCTAAATATATTATTCCACAATATTTAAAGTCATTTTTCCTAAGTAACTTTTGCATCGAAATATTATCTTTATGAGTATCTACCTTTATACTCTTCACTTTATTTTCTTTACATAAATTTTCTACTTTTTTAATTATAGTAGATGCAATACCATTTCCTTTAGAATTTTCACTAACAGCGATTCTATGTATAACAGCATAATCTCCATTATTTAACCATTCTCCATTATATATATTCTTATATGTTTTATCCTCTTCAAATGAAACCATTGCTGTTGCTAATATCTTATTTTCACTTTCTAATATATAACTGCTATTATTTTTAATATCAGTATGTATAGTATCACTATTTGGATATCCATTTTGCCATTGATCTATTCTGTTTTTTCTGAAGTATTCCTTTGCTTCATTTATTATATTCATTACATTATTTATATCTTCTATAGTTGTCTTTCTAAACTTCATATATACTCCTTAATAAATAATATTAATTTTTTACTATATATTTACTCTTTTATTATATAACAAAAGAGGGATTAAAGTATCCCCCTTAAATAAATTTTAAAATACAAAATCTTTTAAACTATTATTGATTCCTTGTAAGGTATTAGGTAATATTCTAACTATGCTTGGTAAAAATATAGAAACTATAAATCCTATACCACAAGCAAGAAAAATATTATATTCCCTAGCTACTTGCCCTATATAAATTCGATAACCATGAATAGCTGCAATAGCAATAGCTCCAACTATTATAACCTTTGATACTAACCAAGATGAAATGCTTATTATTTTACATATAAAAATTACTATAGATAATATGGCTATTACAGGTAAGACTAATATTTTCAATGGTATTAATAATAAACCTAAATTTCCATCTGAATTTTTTTCTTTCTTAACTACAACTTTTTTATTTTTTTCTTTATATTCATTGTTAGCAATGTTCTCTCTGTCTCTGTCTCTGTCTCTGTCTCTGTCTCTAGAATTATACTCTTTATTATTTTTATTTATACTATTTCTTTTAACAGAACTACTATTTTTATTCTTCTTATAAGGATTTTTTTGCTTTATCTTTTTTATAATTTTTTCTTCAAAATCTTCTTCCTCATCATCATCATCAAAAAACCCATCACACTCCTCAAAATCTTCCTTTGATTTAAATATAATTCTTTCTTCTTCAGGTTCATGATGTTGAATTAAAGACTCTTTCAATATTTCTTCTCTACTCATTAAAATAGTAGCTGCATAACTATTTTCTATATTTTGACTTTCAAGTTTAACTTCCTCTTTATTTAACGATATATCAACTGGTTTTTCTTCAATTTTATTCTTCTTAAATAAAGCACTGACTTCTTCATCGAATATTTCTTCCATTTGATTTTGTACTATACTTTCTTCATAATTTAATGCATCATATGCTTCTTTAAACAAATCTAGGAATTTTTCTAATCTTTTTTCATCTTTTACTTCTTCTTTAAATGTTTGAACTTGTCTATTATATGCTTCTTTAATATCTTCTTGAGTAGCATTTTCTTCAATCCCTAAAACTTTATAGTAATTCACTGGCTATCCTCCTATCATTGCATATTTATATATTGTTTACTACTTATATATAAATCTTCATATTCTATACACATTAATGATTATATCAATTTTATTATAAACCCTCAAATAGTACATATATCCAAGAAATTGAAGTAAAAAATAATTATAAAAAAATTTATTTTAATAATAATTCATATTTCAATTTTCGACTTTTTAAAATATATTATTACATTTATTCTTTTTTTTGTTATTTTTATCTATATTATGGTTGATTTCTATTTTTTAGATGTATATAATATATA
>ERZ791879.244-NODE-244-length-55284-cov-39.121494_pt1 | contig 55284 bp, 58 predicted proteins | sample MGYA00510162_ERZ791879 | MGnify/ENA primary metagenome ERZ791879 (study PRJEB30046, sample SAMN00792113) | human gut metagenome | study: EMG produced TPA metagenomics assembly of the A metagenome-wide association study of gut microbiota in type 2... | reverse complement strand
CGACCGTGAACTGGCAAACCAGAAGGAACGGTACCAGGAAATGCTTTCCGAGCAGAAACTGTTCCGAAAGCGCAACAAAAAGAAACTGGAAGCGCAGAAACAGCTTGCCGATCTTCTCCCAGAAAAACCGGAATGTATCCGGGACGGACACTGGAACGAAAAAGTTTACGGAAAAGCCGGAAGGTATTCCATATATCTGGATGGAAACAAGGTTAATATTTCTGATGAGGAAGCTGTGGGACTGGAAGAGTACCTTGGTAATATGGAAAAGTACCGTAAGAAAAAGAAAGAGTTAATGGGGAATTAAAGATGGACAGTAATTTTCTTGAAATCGTTTTAGACGAATGCGGCAGTGTAAGTGCAGACAACGAAATTTTCGTATACAACCCTTTGCAACTCTGCAGAAATTTGATTACGGAAGGATATAGCATGGATCAACTTGTCCATTTCTTTTCTGAGCATGTTTATAAGATGCTTTTGGATAAAAAATTCCTCTCCCAGTGGTGCAAAGATATCGGGCTGCAGGCACCGAGCGATTTCTGCGTTTTTCTTTTGAACGACTATGGCTTTAAAGAAACCATCCGGGCATATAATGAGATTGTTTCTTTGAGAACTGACATTGAAAACTGTAAAAAGGAAATCGCAGAAGGGAACCCAATGGATTTGGATGGAAGTTTTTTCTCCTGGAAAGATTTCTGCGACTGCGATGGAAAAAGAAGATACCAGACAAAAGAGGAATGGATTAAGGATGTTCAGCAAGTGATTAATGATGATATGTTACAAATTTCACAGGAAGAAGGATATCTGCACGATGAGTGGAAACGTTATACGGGCACAGCTAATGCGGATGCGGATGAACTTATGAGCGCGGAACTTGGTCAGATTGTCAAATGGTGGCAGGAGTTCAAAAGACTGATTACTCTTGAAAATTAATTTTTATGATTAGAAAGAGAGGAAAAGAACATGTTTAAATTTAAGCATTACGGAGTCGAAGTGGTATATCAGGAATGCGAACCGGGAGAGTTCGAAGAACAGTTAAGAAAACAGAAGATTAAGTATAAGCACTTGCCTATACTCGACAAAAAGATCATCAAGTATAAAAAAGATGGTGAAGATAAATATGCATATTTTGCGCACAGCACAACATGCGACCGGATTTTTGTTACCACAGAGATTCCGGAAGATATGAGATGGGAAAACATTGATCTGGATTACCGGATGCAGTCAGAAGGAGAAAAACCAATGCCACTTGTGACAAGAGCAAGACTCTTATATGACAAAGCGATTGACCTTGCGGCTGGCATTGAATTGCAAAAGAGGGAACTTTTTGAGGTAACAATGCCTCCGCATGTTTCAGATACAAACTTAAATATGGCGCTTATTTCCCTAGGCTCAAGCCTTGCGGAGATCCGTGGAATGGATCACCATGACGTGCCGGAACTGGATGAGTAGTGGGAGGAGAGAAAAATGTTTGTAAGCGATGAGTTAATGGGGAAGCTTTTAAAAAGCACCAATATTACCACAGAAGATGTCGAAGAAGATGAGATTAATGAAAGATCAATTAGAATTGTGAAGCGTGCAGAAGCATTGAAAAAAGCGGGAAAATGGGAGGATGCAGATAGATCCGGAGTAGAATATTACTTTTTAAAGTCCTTCATGACAAATGATTTATACAAGGACTTCCCCGTGATTATCAACCATTTTTTAAAACACTGTTCTGACAAGGTGCAGAAATATATGGCGGCATGGTGGTATGGCTCTGATGAGTTTGACATTTACACGATGGATGAGGCGGTCAAGCATAAGGTGTTCCGTGCAATATACAATGGTGCAAAGCTTGGGGATGACTACTGCCGGAAGCTGATCATATATCTGTACAAAACATATTTCAAGAAAGAATACAATCAACTCAAACGGTATTCGAAACTATCCATGTATGACGTTTACGATCTGTGCGAAAACGGGTCTGGCTATCAGAAGGGCTCGCGAATACTGCTTATGGCTGATTTCTTGAACATAAAGCACGACGAAACCTGCAGCTGTCTGTCCGCCGTTATCCAGGAGTCCATGGAAAGAGAAACACGTAATTACGAAAAGATTACGGACCCCGAGCCACTTAACGAAGATCTTTACCATGCAAGTGCAATACAGGTGAATGTGTGGTCTGACCAGGAACTCCAGCGACGCCGGAAATATCCTTTCAGGGAATACTGCAAAATCATGGAGTTTGCCATACGCACATTGCGGGAATTTGGGCTTGACGAAGATTATATTTTCGCTCATCTTGATGATGACAATAATTTCGATGCAATTACACAAAAACTAACGCAGGCTCTTTATACGCTTTGGGAATTTTTCCCGGGGAAGGAATTCTCCTTCGAAGAAATACAGCGGGCGGCGGCAGTCCGGACGATCATGGAAGGGATGCATGGAGCCACGGAAGACTTAAAGTGCGAGATAGACGGATTGCTTGGAGATGATGGATATTGGAACCATACGCAGCAGAAATTCAACCCTGATTTTTACACAGAACTCAAAAAGAAGGAAAACAAACAGCCTGCAGAACCGGTCAGGGAAAATAAGGAGTCCATCCCGGAAAATACCGCAGGTGATCTTGAAAAATACGCAATAGAAAACGAAGAATTAAAACGGAAAATCAACGAACAGGAAAGAATGATCCATGACCTGCAGAAACAGTGTAGAGAACAGGAAAAGGAAAGTGGTAAGATTAACCAGCAACTTCTAGCATGGAAAGACGAACGGACAGAACTTGTTGCTCTCCGGAACTTTGTTTATCAGATGAAGATCGAAGATGGTAGTCCAGTTGTTTCGGACGATAGTATTGATTCCATGAAAAAAGCGATCATGGATAAGGACGTAATCATTATCGGCGGACATATTAACTGGCATAATAAGCTGCGCCGAATCTTCCCGAAGTGGACATTCCTTCTTACGGAAGAATTTAAGACGGTGGATGGGAAGATGCTGGAAAATAAGGAAAAGGTTTATTTCTTTACTGACCATATGAACCACATGGCGTATGGAAAATTTGTCGCTGCTTGTAGGGAACGCAATATTGAGTTTGGATACCTTGCAACAATTAACACAAACCAGCTAATTCAAAGAGTTTACGAGGATCTTTGCGATTAGCAGAAAAAAATAAGAAATCCTGCATACGGGTGGCTTTAAGCATATGGATTTTGCTTACAGCCGCCCGTTTTTGTATACTGTCATTTCTTCGTTTAGAAAAGATACTGTCATATTTCTTTATAAAGAAGAGAAATGGAGGAAATATAAAATTATGAGCAACATCCGTATATTTGATATTCCGGACGAAGTTCTGGAAAATGAAAGCTATAAAAGAATTTCAAGGAGGCTGAATGCAACAAAAAAGACCGACAGAGATCTGTGCAACCATATCATATCTACCGCCAACTTCGTCTATATGTACTGTACGCAGTATGAAAAAGAGGATACGGTAGACCGGTCGGATGCATTTGTGGCAGCGCTTCTTTTCAATTTCTGGAAAATCATTGCACCGAAAACAGAGAATCGGGAGAAAAACCAGGAAGAAGAAAGAAAACTTGCGCAGATCAGCAGTGCCGCACAGAAGGATATCGTAAAAAACACACCGGAAAACATCACGAATATCCTGTATGTGAAAGACGAAGTAGGGCAGCACATCCATGAGATCATCTACACCTGCAATGCGCTCGACAACATCATGTGCTTAAAAGGGAGTGATGGAAAACCGTTCTCGATTCCAACGGTACTTTCCATCATGTCATCCAGTAAAAACTTCCGGCCATCAATCGTAAAGAACCTCCGGAACTTCTTTATCCGAAATATCGAGGCATACGCGGAGGAATTCAAGGTATCATTTTCAAGCAAAGACGAGATGCGTGCATTTGATGAGTTAAGCGGGGATGCAAAGGAAGCACTGTTTGCAGCGGTATCAACCGTGCTTAAGACAAATGGCCGTCCGGTCGCAATCAAGGAGCTGAACCTGTCGGCAGCCAGTGATTTAAACCAGGTGGTGATGTTTACGTCGGATCCGAATAAGGTAGTCAAGTTTTACGACAGGAGAACACAGAGTCTGTACGAGATCTGATCCATTTCTGGTCTGCTTTCTCTTGGTACAAAAATTTCATTTCATATTCTCTATGTAAAAAATTGTTATTTTGAAAGGAGAACGAAACATGAGAAATTTAGAAAAATTAGCAGAGGAAGTAAAGGCAGCAATGGAGGAGATGTCTGGTAAGAAAGTAAAGATTTACCATGGCTTAAACCGTAACGGAAAGTCGATGACGGGATTAACCGTTCATGATTCTTCCGTCAATATATCACCGGTGGTATACCTTGACCCGGAGAAGGACTTTGATGTTCCGGTAGTAGTGCTGGCTAAACAGTTTCTTGAAGTTATTGAAGCAAATATGCCGAAAGCTGATTTCGACACAAGCCAGTTCACGGACTTCGAAAAAGCAAAAGAAAGGATCATTATGACCCTCATTAACAGAGAACATAATAAAGATCTTTTGGAAAAAGTTCCGTACATTGACATTACAGGTGATCTTGTGGTCATCTTTAAGTACAATGTCATGAGTAAACTGGGACAAGCTGCAAACATTGTAATCCGCAATGAGCATGCGAAAAAATGGGGGGTATCTCCAGAAGCGTTATATAGCATAGCGGAAACAAATACAGCCCGGCTCTTTCCACCGGAAGTTATCAAACTGGCTTCCTTTGTGTCAGAAAGACTGGACGCACCGGTTGCGGATGTTGGATATTACATTCTGACAAACAAGCAGCATTTAGCAGGTGCGACAACGCTTGCGTATCCGTCGCTGATGAAGCGGCTGTGCAGAGCGTATCAATGCAAGAAACTCCTGATCCTGCCAAGCAGCGTGGATGAGCTTTTGATTTATCCGGCTAAGGATGAAGAAGACCTTGACGGGATGGTGAAAGAATCCATCAACATGGTCCGCGAAGTAAGTGCAACACTGGACCCGAAGGATTTCCTGTCAGACAGCGTGTACGTGTATGACAGCCAGCTGGACAATTACACAGTCTGCAAGTAGAAAGAGAAAACGGAGGATTACCCCTCCGTTTTTTTTGTGCATCAGTATTCCTCATCTTGCACACTTGCTTCCGCTTCTTCCATTACCTTCCCGGTTGTCTTCTCGGAACAGAGTCATCTCATCTGCTGTCTCAAAAGATCCCTTGTCGTTATCGATTCCAGCTTTGCGTGCTGCGAGTCCTGCGGATACGCGGATCACATCGTTGAACGTACCACTGTCGACCAATTCAAGGATGTCGCTGTCTTCGCGGCACGAAAGAAACTCATACAGCCTGATCAGCCGATCTGTTCCGGTTCTTTGCTTGCCTGGTATTTTTCACAGATTTTTCCATAAGCTGACTATAAGAAAAGATGGATATCCGCGCAGAACAAAAATTTTATTTCATATTTGTGATGTAAACAATTTCACATATCGAAGGGAGAAAAAATTATTATGAATAAGAATGAAATAAAAAATAGAGAATTCGAAACACGTATGATGCATTGCGGTTTAATGGCAGAAATTATTGCCTACCGCAGCTGCAACGACATGGATGTCCGGTTTGAAACCGGACATATCCGCCACGGAGTCAGATATTCTGACTTTAAGAGGGAGAAACTGGCCGAGTTCTCTAATGAGGAAAAAAGAGCAATGCGTCTCGGAGAAATCCGTACCATGCATTGCGGAATGGACGCAGAGATCACAGATTACCCACGGAGTACAAATATCAGTGTGGAATTTGAAAACTCTACAGAAAGATCCGGGGTTAATTATGATTCTTTCAAAAAGGGATCCGTAAGCCCTCGTCCTCGCACACGCGTAGGTGAGAAAAAGATGATGAACTGTGGGGTAATGGCAGAAATCATCGCCTACCGTGGGAATAAGGACATTGACGTCCGGTTTGAGGGTAAAACCATCAGAGAGCATATGACTTATGATGCTTTCAAAAAAGGTTCTATTGCTGTAAACAAACAGAAAAAGTCCAAGAGACGGATGAAGGACGAGCAGAAATACGTTGGACAGAAGAAAATGATGAAGTGTGGTCTGGAAGGCGAAATTGTTGCTTTCCACGGTTATGCAAACATCGAAGTCAAGCTGTCCAATGATGAGATTCGTTCCACCGATCTCCGTTCCTTCAACGCAGGTACGGTCAGTCCTACCAGGGTTTACCTTGGGGAGATCCGTACCATGCATTGCGGACAGGAAGCAAGAATTGTTTCTTTTCGTACAAAGGACGATATCGACATCGAGTTTGTTGACACTGGATTTGTACGCAAGAAAGTAACTTATAGTGCTTTCTCCGCAGGACAGATCAAGGCTCCTGTTCTTGATCATCGAAACAGACCATTCAATAGCATGGTTGAGATGTGTGAGCACTATCATATTAAGTACCAGACATATCACCGCCGGATCATGGATGGCTGGACACAGCGTGAGGCACTGACGATACCGGTATGCTGTTAATGCCGGCACCGTCAGAATTAAGAAGAACCTTCGGGTTCTTCTTTTTTTTGTTTAAACAGGTCTGTCTTTTCCGTTTGCAAAACGGCATCGCATATTGCTGGTAGAGGAATAAAGAGAAGGAGGATAAAAGATTTGCAGATCAGACAGCAATATAATGCAGATATTATGAATGAACTTGGAATCACCGGGGAAAAACAGTCGGATTTTGAGCAGAAAATAAGAAAAATAAAGATGGATACAGATGACGCACTCGGACACCGTCAGGAAAAGATGCATATTGATCTATGCGGGTTGTCTTTTTACCTGCCGCTGTCCCTGTACCGCCCAATCGAAATTTTGTGCAAACAGCAGGACGCGGATTACCCGTTCCTGCATGAAAAATACGGGAAGGACTTAATCCGCGCACTGTTATCCCATTACCTTGCCGGGGATGCGGAATTAAACAGGTACAGTAAGGATTTTGTCTTAAAACAGGCACAGAATGCCTGCACACAGCTGGGGTTCCCAGAACCGGAGGATGAACCAGATGGGGAAAGTAAATTTGTCGTGCAGTGGCTGACGTACCAGTGCAACAAGATCACAAACAGCTTCTTCTGTTAAAAGGCGGACTTCTTTGCATGTATTCTTTTGTTTCATATTCCTATATGGAAACAAAAATCATCGAAAGGAGAAAGAAATGGAAGGAAAAAGGAAAATCCAGTATTGCGAGGATGGTTTGTGCCACAGCTACGTCCTCGATGGAGGCAAAACATACAACCCATGTGGCTGTGGATCGAATGTGTACCATCTGGAATACGATGGAAAAACAATCTTCGGCGTGTGCAACGCGTGTGGTAAGGATATTTATGAAGTTAAGCCAGACTATATCCCCCAAAAGCTTAACGAAGGCATATGGAACTGACAAAGAAAGGCTTGCAGCAATGCAGGCTCTTTTTTGTTTCATATTAAAGACGTAAACCGGATTTTTAAACATCGAAAGGAGAACAACATGGAATATGTATTAACAGAAGAAGGAAAAAGAAAAGTTGCAGTATTTATTAAGGAATGCGAGGCAAAGAGAAAGGAAATCCTGGATGCCGATCTTGACACCGCGGAAGACACACAGATTCCGACAGAGGCGGATATCTTGTCGGATCTGAACAACGGAGTTGAGGTCGACGAGGACGGGGATTACTACAATGCGTGTGGAGTTACGGACAATTACAGCTCAGATCGGGCGTGTGAGTTGGCAATCGGCGAGGATTTCGTATCGAACACAACTCGCGTGCAGGTTACGCTCCGGAAGACCATTGAGGTCACGGAATACTTTGATGCAACTCCGGAAGACCTTGAAATGATCGAGCGCGGAGAGAACCCGTTTTTTGACAAGATGGAGGATATCTGCAATGAGCAGTGTGGGGAAGAGAAATTCGACTACCAGATCGTGGACGAAGATACCGGGAAAACACTTGTCGACTGGGATTAAGGAAAACGAAAAAAGGACGGAAATTTTTCCGTCTTTTTTTTTGCGCGTCGGCATGGATATTTCCTTGGGCTGATATTTCGTTTCCATTTTTCATTCCATATTGATGCTGACTACTTCCAAGTTTTGCTCGTAACTGTAACCATTACGCAGGCAAAGACCGTATTCCATGGAAAAGACTATTAGGATGACATTAGAGAAACAGAGGAAGCAATGAGAGTATCCCAAACAGACACAGGCACACAGATTGCTGCACAGGGATTAAGCGACGGTGCACGGAACGGTACCTTCAATTTTACGATCACCCAGCAGACTACTAACAGCAAGATGTATCCGATTCGTCCGATGCGTTCAGCACAACCGAACAGATAAGATATTCTTTTTGGAATGCAGACAGATATGCCAGGAAAACTCCGTTGCTACAGGAAAACGAAGTCTCCCGGCATATTTTTGCAGAAATTTCCGGTTTTCTTTTGACAAAATCCAATACAACGCAATATATAAAGTAAAAGGGAAGTCCAGGCATGTTGAGCAGTTTCTTAAAAATGCCGGAAGAACCGTACCCTTTAAAACCGATTTTTGGTATACTGTTTACAGAAATTAACGAAAAAGAAAAATTTCCACAATCATGGAAAAATAAGAGGAGGATTTTACCTATGGCAGAATTAAAGTGCCCGCATTGCGGACAGGCATTTACGGTGGACGACACGGAGTTAAGTTCGATCACCCAGCAGACTACTAACAGCAAGATGTATCCGATTCGTCCGATGCGTTCAGCACAACCGAACAGATAAGATATTCTTTTTGGAATGCAGACAGATATGCCAGGAAAACTCCGTTGCTACAGGAAAACGAAGTCTCCCGGCATATTTTTGCAGAAATTTCCGGTTTTCTTTTGACAAAATCCAATACAACGCAATATATAAAGTAAAAGGGAAGTCCAGGCATGTTGAGCAGTTTCTTAAAAATGCCGGAAGAACCGTACCCTTTAAAACCGATTTTTGGTATACTGTTTACAGAAATTAACGAAAAAGAAAAATTTCCACAATCATGGAAAAATAAGAGGAGGATTTTACCTATGGCAGAATTAAAGTGCCCGCATTGCGGACAGGCATTTACGGTGGACGACACGGAGTTAAGTTCGATCACCCAGCAGATCCGGGACAAGGAGTTTGAGAAGGATTTAAAGTCCCGCATATCCGAACTGAAAGCGCACTTACAGGAAAAACACAGGCTTGAGATGGAAAACCTGCAGAATCAGCTTGCACTGCAAAAAGAGGAAGCACACGAAAAAGAGATCCGGCAGGAGAAGGAAACACATAAGAAAGAAATCGAGAAATTAAGGGAACAGCTTAAGAAAGAAGAGGAAAAGAACCAGAAACTGCAGGCAAAGCTTGACAGCAGCGAGGACAAAAAGACAATTGCCGTCATGGAAGCTGTCAAGAAAGTTGAAGATGAGAAGAAGGATCTTGAGACCCAGCTGACACAGGAAAAAGACAGGGAGAAAATCCTACTTGAGCAGAAGGACGAGCAGATCGCCTACTACAAAGACCTTAAGACAAAAATGTCAACAAAGATGGTCGGGGAGACACTGGAACAGCACTGCGAGATCCAGTTCAACCAGTTAAGAGCCACGGCATTCCGGAATGCATATTTTGAGAAAGACAACGATGCAAGAACCGGAAGCAAGGGAGACTACATCTACCGGGAAACCGATGCGAATGGCGTGGAGATTATTTCGATCATGTTCGAGATGAAAAACGAGATGGATGAGACAGCCACAAAGCACAAAAACGAGGACTTTTACAAGGAACTGGAAAAAGACCGCCGGGAGAAGAACTGTGAATATGCTGTACTTGTGTCCATGCTGGAAAGCGACAGCGAGTTGTTCAACGCAGGCATCGTGGATGTATCTTACAAATACGATAAGATGTACGTTGTCCGCCCGCAGTGCTTTATCCCAATCATCACACTGTTAAGAAATGCAGCCATGAACGCGCTTTCATACAAGCAGGAGCTGGCTGTAGTCCGCAGCCAGAATATCGACATCTCGAATTTCGAGGAAAACCTGATGAATTTCAAGGACAATTTCGGACGCAACTACGATATCGCCCATACTCATTTTGATAAGGCAATTGATGAGATTGACAAGACGATCGATCATCTGCAGAAAGTCAAGCGGGAACTGCAGGGGTCTGACAACCAGCTTCGGATCGCCAACAATAAGGTGGACGACATCAGCATCAAGAAGCTTACCAAGGACAACCCGACCATGCAGGCAATGTTTGAGGAGATTAAGAAGAGAGAAGAAGAATAGCAGGAATATGAAAGGACATCATGCGTACGTATTGGCATACGAACAATTTGTGGTACCGGGAAGAGGTTGGGCGGTATGCCCCGTTTCCCTCCGTTAACTTTGGAAAGGCTGTGGGTCTGCCGGAGAAATGAGAGAAAGATGGGAGAAAATACAGGAGTTCCAAAGAGAGTGCCCCTTTTTCTCAGAACCTTCCCGAATGGATCTTGAAACCACGGTTAATATCGCTATATATGGTATCCACGCACCCCATAAGGGGTGCGACTTTTTTGTGCATTACTTTTCGCTATCATCCTTGACAACAGCATCTGCACCCTGGACGGTAACCCATCCATGTTTGTAACGGGCTTCTGCTTCTTTCATGCGGATCAGTTCGTTTGTAATGGAAGAACTTAATTTCTTATTGGCTTCTGCTTCGGCCTTTGCTTCAATGAGTCTTGCATCGGCATCCGCCTGTGCTTTGGTTTTCTTAACCTTTGCGTCCGCTTCTGCCTTGTCGATTGCAGTCTGATTCTTGATTGCCTGTGTCTCAGCTTTCTGCTGTGCCTGGATCTTAGAGTTGATTGCCTTCTGGGTTTCCTTGTCCACGCTCGCATTGATCATGGAAACATTCGAAATGGAAATTCCATATGGGTCGAACTTGTCTGCAAGGTATTTTGTTAACGCTGCATTAACATCCGCCCTTTTTTCACCAAGAACATCAGAGACCTTGTAGCGTGCGATGACTTCCTTGGTCCAGCTGATGATGTTTGGTTTTATGAAGCTGTCCCGTACAGTCTTTCCTGACTGTCCTTTGAACTTTGTAAATACTTCGCTGACCTTATCGTGCTGGTAATTGTACGTGTAAGTCAGATCAATCTGGATGGATTTTCCCTCAGATGAGGACGCAGAGAAACTGTCGTTATCCGGTGAATCCCCATTCTTTCCGGAAGTAAGGTAACTCTGTTCGATACCAACCGTATACAGCGTTACCTTAACGGTCGGAGATTTAAAGTGCCATCCCTGATCCAATACATCCCCTTCAACACCGCCGTTCATATTATACTTGACACCAACATATCCAGCGGGAACTTTTGTGATGGACATAGACAGGATGATTAATCCGATGATTATAATTACTGCAGCAATGACTGCACCAACGATCCAGGAGTTGGTATTATTTTCTTTTTTCGACATCTTCGTTTTCCTTTCTCTCTTCACTTTGAAAAATATTTCTAATTTTTTCAATCACATTACCGCCAATTTTTGAAAAGAGTGGCGATAACAATAGCCATAAAAGAATAGCTGCCAAAATAACCAATATCGTAAATACTGGCATACAGGTATCCTCCTTCCTTGTTAGAGTGTTAAAGCAGATAAGATGTCGGACTTCTTGCCTCTGGCATTAGACCTTTCCCCCTCTCTCTTTTGTATGAATTTTTTGTCTGAAAGCGAATATTTTAGCCTCGTCTTGTATATTGAGCCATTTTGCAATTCGTCAAAGAAAAATGGAAAATTTTTTTGAAAAATTTCAAGATTTTTAAAAATGGAAGATATGTTTCGTGCAAAGTTTTTTGTTGCATATTAAAAATGTAAAGAAAACATAGGATGGGAGGTAAAAAAGAATGTCACACATAGGTTGCAGGAACAATATTACACAGCCTACGGGGCAGTGTTTTGGTTGCAAATATTGGAAGCCTGCTCGTAAAACATTGTTTCTTAGTACATCAGGTCGTTGCACTTTAAGTTACTGTAAAAAAAATAGCATATATAACAAAAAGAGAGGTTAAAATATTCTTCGGTGAGAGCCAACCAAACTCGGCTATTCCGATAGCCGAGCATGAGGAAACGGTTTTTCGGAGTCGTCGAATCATCCAGTCTGACTGGTGGCTGAGCAGAAGCATGCATGGATACGTGTTGTAAGACTGGTACTGCCGGATTTTCCCTAGAACAATGCAGAGTGTCCACCCAGCTTATGACAACATATATGTGCTTGGAAGAGACGGGAAATCGCAGATACCGACAAAAAGATATGTGAAAAGCCTGCTGGATGTAGACAGGAAGCAGACCGGATGTGGTCTCAGTGTAGACAGGAAGCAGACCGGATGTGGTCTCAGCTTACCGTTGAGAAGAGCACCAAACGCTACAACGACCCGGGCCGTTTGATACCAGGAGCACGGTTCGAATACATGGGTGAATACTATGTACTGTCTGGACAGTTATCAAACGGTCAGTATCTTCGTGCTTACGGTGATAAGAAAACAAACTACCCGGCAAAAAAATGCCGGATCATAAGACACAACGAGAGACTTGTATTTGTTGCGTAGAAAGTGCGGCTTTGCACTATTGAATATACGAGCATTTTTGTAAGGTTTATTGTAAAAGTTACAGAATCGATGGAGTAGAGAAAAATATGAACACAAAAGAAATCAAGACAGAATTTAACAATTTCCTGAAAACGGAAGAGGGCAGGCGCTGGCAAAAAGAGAAAGCCGATCAAAATATGTCCGGGGATTTCGGAGATTACCTTTACGATTTTTACCCGGAATATCTTGCATAATCTTTAAAAAAGGAAAGGACGGCTCGCAGAGACCGTCTTTTCTGTGTTATAAGTTTTGTTTATTTTGGCATTTAAAAACCAATGCCATGCAAAATTAATATATACCTTTTCAGTGCAGAAAGCAAAGAAAACTGTGTTTCGTCTGCAAATATTTTTCAGTTTGCTCATTATTTTTTCCTTTTTTCTTTTGAAACCTTATAAGATAGGTTAAAGGCACGACTTCTCGGTCGTATCCTTTTTTTGTTTCATATTCCTGATGTAAATATTGATGCATCGAAAGGAGAATATGAACTATGGAAAATTACAAAGAGTTTTACCCAACACCGGAGGAACTTGTCAACAAAATGCTGGACGGAGTTAATCTTAACTATGTTAAGACGGTTTTGGAGCCATCTGCAGGAAAAGGAAATATTATACAGGGGCTTAAAAACCATGCAAGGTATCAGAATCTTGATATTGATTGCATTGAAATCAACAAAGATCTGCGTAACTGCTTAAAGGGTGCAGGTTATCGTGTAGTGGGAGATGATTTTCTTACATACACAACGATGAAACAGTACGATTTGATCGTCATGAACCCGCCGTTTTCAAACGGGGATGCTCATCTGATGAAAGCCCTGAAAATGCAGCAGAGACATGGCGGTGCGGTCATTGCCCTGGTAAATGCAGAGACAATCCGAAATCCGTATACCAATCTCCGGAAGGAGCTGGTTCAGCTGATTGAAAACGCAGGCGGTACAGCAGAATATATTGAACATGCGTTTTTGGAAGCAGAGAGGCAGACGGAAGTGGAAGTTGCGCTTGTAAGGGTTAAATTTCCGGAACCGGAGCGCATTTCGAGTATCATGGATAAGCTGCAAAAGGAAAAGGCTGTCAAAGAACATGATCCGGTGGTGGCAGATAATGACTTTATTAAAGCCATTGTTGATCAGTACCAGATGGAGATAGAAGCCGGATGTCGGCTGATTGAAGAATATAAGGCAATGCAACCGTATATTCTGTCAAGTTTCCCACAAAAGGAAGACGCATCCATGTACAATTATAACTGCATCTTAAATCTGAAAATTGAAAATGAGAAAGCATCGATTAATGGATTTGTAAAAAAAGTGCGGGGAAAATATTGGAGAACACTGTTTTCAAATCCTAAGTTTACAGGTAAACTGACCTCCAATGTATTGGGTGAATATCAGTCAAAGATCCACGAACTTAAAGATGTTGAATTTTCGGTTTTCAATATCCTTGAAGTAAAATGGGATATGATGAAGAATGTTTCTAAAGGCATTGAGCAGTCGATCATTGATTTGTTTGACCTGTTCTGCAGCGGCTGGTTTTCCGAGGATATGGGTACCACGATCCATTACTACAATGGGTGGAAGACAAACAGCGCCTACAAAGTCAATAAAAAGGCGATTGCAAGCTTCAATGCATTTTCGAATTATCGAAAAGAATTTGATCCAATCTGGAGCAACTACAGCTATGAAGGTGGCTGTTTGAAACGCCTGAGCGACATGGAAAAATGCTTTAATTACCTTGACAACGGGCGCACAAGCGATGGTGTAGGAATGGAAAATATTCTGAGAGCCGCAGCACAAAACGGGCAGACCCGCAATATCGAATTGAAGTATTTTACGGTAACATTTTACAAGAAAGGAACCTGCCATATCGTATTCAAAGATGAGAAACTGCTGAAGAAATTCAACCTTTACGGAGCACAGAAAAAGGGCTGGCTGCCACCATCATACGGAAAGAAAACGTATGAAGAGATGGAGCCGGAGGAAAAGGCTGTTGTTAACGAATTTGAAGGTAAAGCAGAATATGAAAAAACTCTCCAGAACAAAGACTTTTACCTTGTGGATGAAAGCCAGTTTTTGATCGGAATGGATGCAGCGGTGTAAGATTTGCAAGAAATTTCTAAGGACAAAACAGCATATTTAAAGAGTCACCTTTTTACAGGTGTCTCTTTTTTTTGCACAGCACACTGGAATACAGGAAAACTACGGTGTGTTTTTGTCCACCTGCAAAGGTTTTCTCGTTTCATATTCCTGATGTAAATATTGATACATCGAAAGGAGAAATGAAATGAGTAAGAAGATTGAATTAGGCAAAGAATACAGATTTGCGGGATATGACTGGATCGCTGTTTTATGTGATAACAGTAATGGAGTAATTTTGCAGTCCCTTGGGATCACATCAGGTCCATGGCCGGGATATAAAATGGAAGAATATGGCAATAGCCAGTATTACAGCAGTGATATCTCAAGTATTAACGGCTATGATGAGAAGACCCGGAAATTGTATGAGAGAATCAGGGGTGTGGAAAAGAAGTATTCCGCCCGGGAAGAAGGCTTATACTTCCCGGCCGGATATGTTGCTGGCACAAACAAGGTATGGCGGAAGGCACTTGTCACCTTGGCAGAAAGAGCAATGGATTATGTCTGGCTCGGAGTTGTCCGCGGAAAAGCTGCCTTGTATATCAGTCCGTGTGCCGGAGCAAAGGATTATTACCTCAAAAGTTACTGCAACCAGGAGAAATCCTGTGTTATCGCTCCTGCATTTTACCTCGATTTATCCAAGGTTACCGTAGAAGATGATGAAATCCTGATTGATGGAGAACCCGCTGCGGAAACCGTGAAGGAGTCGAGAAAATACGGGATTGTCTTAAAGGAGAAATCTTTCCCATATGGGCTGACGAAACAGGATGTGGCAGAATTGTACGACATGCTGGATGGAGAGGAAGCATTTCCTCTGGAACTGGAACCGGATTTTGTGGAAAGTTCCGCAATGGGATTTATTACACCGGAAGCCGCAGAAGCTCTGGAATATGAGTACCAGACCGGGCTCAGGGAGTTTGTCGCAAATATCCTCGATGACATGGGAAATGAGTCAGAGGACGGCACCTATGAGTACAAAGGCATCCGGATCCATTTGAGCAGATAGGAGAAGAAGAAAGAATCCTGGGAGGGAATACGAATGTATTTCCCTGCGGGGTTCTTTTTTTGAGTGCATACAGAAATCCCCTGGATTTCCTTCGGAGATTTTTGGGGATGTGAAGGATGACGCGGCATTCGATGTTCTGATCCGCATCATGCAGAAAGAGGTACCAAGGCAAAAACCGGTGGGGTACTGCGAGGAAGGTGCCCGGATGCTCAAAAAATACTAGACGAAGGATTAATTACTTTTTTTGTTTCATATTAAAGGTGTAAAGCAGACATATTTTATTGTGGAGGAAAGATATGAGTACAAAGGTATTGTGGTTCAGCCGGCACGATATGACACCGGATCAGAGAGCAGCGCTGGGAGACAGCGAGATCACACAGATCGACAAAACGATCAAGCACGCAAGCGAGCTGGCGGATGAGATCAGCCAGTGCGACGTTCTTGCTGTAGTTGCACCTGTTGAGCTTCAGAAGGAATTCTTGGAGCAGGCGGGGGATAAGCCCGTCATTACGGCGGTGAACGACCGTATTCTGGTTCCGACGGAAAATGGGGAGTCGAAAGTCCAGTTCAGCTTTGTAAAGTGGGAACAGGTCAAGAAGATCGATATCGTTAAGGAAGATTTCGATATAGGGAAATACGAGCAGGATAAGGAAGAAAAAGAAAATAGCTTTTTCTCCGAACCGTCCGAAGAAGACCTCGAAGCATTCAGACACGAAGAAGAACAGAGGGATACTTATGAGATGGTGTCCGGCGACTGCCTGGAAGACCTTGAGGATGAGCATGAGGCGGCCGCCCCGGAGGTAGCGGACCACGAAGCGGGAACAGAAGATCGCGAGACCGATGGGTACGATGCGGGCGATGATTTTGAAGACCGGTAATTTTATTAAAAATAGTTATAACATATGGTATACTGGTATTAAGTAAAGGAGGTACTTATGATGAATGAAGGTGGAGGAACAGCATTTTAATTACTTCTACAAATAAGAGGGTAAGAGCTAACAACTCCTGCTCTTTTATTATGCACAAAATTATGGAGAGCTAACTGATCTGCATGCGAAGACGCGGCAGCTTCCAGCTTAGTTTTTCGGTGAAATATCCTCTCCTTTTTTTGATTGGAGGAAATATATGTCAGAATTTTGCAAGCTGCATATGATAATTACCGCACAGGAGGTAGAACGGGGAAATGATTATGAGATGGTAGACAGCGACCACATGGAAGGCTTCGGGGATAAGCATGAGACGGCCGCCCCGGATGTTTTTGACCACGAGACCGATGGAACTGGAGACTTCCCTTACGATTCTGCAGAATCTTGCGGCCTGCCTCCTGCATCATGACTCCTGCGCCCGTATTTCCTTCCTTTCCCCTTTCCTCTTCCATGCATCCCCTTTGCCCCTAGTTATCCCCCCCACTGGATACAGATACCCCAAAATACACTCAAATATGCCATCACCAGAAAATGAGAAAGTGCATCCGCAGATAACCAGGTTTGGCTGTAAACCAGCCACCAGAGCGGCTTTGAAGAGTGTGGCATGTGCTGTCTTTGACCTGTCCGCAGTAAGACGCATACGATTTTCGGATGGCAGAGACGAAAAAAAGAGGAAAACAAAGCAGGAAAATGTTTCCATAAGACAGTAATTTTAACGCAAAATGTACTTCAGACACGAAAATAAGACCGTCAGAGGCGGCCGGAAGGAAAAAGTATGAAATTTTAAGCGGGGACAGCCTGACCGCAAAGTCTGTCGCAGTCAGCGGCATACTGAGTGAAATCATAAAAGAACAGGTTATCCTGTTTTTTAATATGTAGCGTAAACATCTCCGAGAATGCCTGGTTCCGGATGGCTTTATTAATCATTCCTTTGAGATATTCCAAAAGGGCTGACGTATTCTTTCCGCCCTTTACGGTCTCACCCATGGATTTTAAGAGACGGTAAACCGAGGATTTTGCCATTCCTGTTTTTTCACAGGTTTCCCGGACACTTCCGGTTTCTTTGATGGTGCGAAAAATCATGCTGATCTGTCTGGCAGACCGTCTGGTTTTTCTGTCGGCGCGTGCTTTTCTTGCTTCCTGGTTACGGCAGTCGAGTGTTTCCTTCCGGTGTTGTGCTTTTGCTTCCGGAGTGTAGGCGTTGCGCATATGGGAAAGTTCTTCTTCCCCCATGTCCAGCAGGCAGAACAGGTCGAAATCTGACTTAACCTTAACCTGGCCACTGTTATGCAGGACGTACCGCAGGAGGGTGTCTACCTGACGCTCGCGGAGAGGAGAGGTAAAAGAGCGGTTCAGTTCTTTTGTCTTCTGGATCAGGTCCTCCCTGCCTATATTCATGAAACTTAAGTTGGTGGCGTAGTTGTATAGAATAAGATCGCGGTATCCGGTAACGTCGAAGTTTCTCAGCGCGACAAGTGTTTTAACGTCGTGGTCACGGTTCTTGTGGAACGCTTTCATTTTATCCTTTTCAACAGCAGAACGTGTTCCTGAAGTTTTTGCGCCGGTATTGCCTTTCCTCCGCTTCCGGTGTGCCTTCGGTGCATCATCGAAGAGTATGTGGGACAGCGAGATCATCTCGTCGGTAACCTCGGTATTACCGTATGCTGTCGGATTGGTATTGCATTTTTCTGTATTTTCCTGGTTTACCCGTTTCCGATTTGCCTGCGGTGTATGACCCTGTCTGTTGTCTGACGCGGTGGCACTGTTTGTATCATCGCATTCTGCCTGACCGTGTCCGGATGGTGGGTTGCTGCCAGAGCCATCATCCGAATCATCATCTGGATTGTTATCCGGGCCATTGTCTGGATCATCGTCAAGACCATAGCCGATGGTGTCCAGATAGGCAGATAATATCATGGAGCCGTCCGGATTCCATGTCTTTTTGTCCGGATCCCATTTCTGTTCCACATATTCCCGGTCGAACTTGCTGGAGTAGCGGTATTCTATATTCTTTGAGTCTTGGTAAATTACCGTATGTCTTGCGACGTCTTCCATGGCATCGCAGAAAGAATCGAAATCATAGACCTTGTCTGTCTGGCACAGGATCTCCGGCTGTCCGACAGATACACCAGACCCGGAACTTAACCGGCTGCTGTATGGAACACGCACGATGGAAAACAGGGAACCAACAGCAGGGTCGGCATGAAAAAGATGCACAAGTGTCTGATGGAGACGTTCGAAGCGCCGTTTCTCGTCCCGGACATTTTTATTGAAAAAGAAGTACACCTGTGCACCCTTTTTCCCGGTCCGGACGATTATGGATGGCGGGAGCATCTTGAAAAATCTGCAGAACCGTGGGTACAGCAGAAGATATGTGGCTGCCATTTCCGTGGACATTACATAGTTTCCATTTTTATCCAATTTGTTGACCTCCGGAAGGTAGTCGAGATCCATCACAGCCGTGTAGCAGGCGGCAATATTCCTTGAAGTGGTGTCGATTTCTTTCCGGTTGTTGCACAAACAGGTGTGTGCGTACACGCTGTCAGAATGTGCAGTCTGCTTGAAGATCTCTTCGGCAGTGGTAAGGGTGCTTTCCCTGGCAGGCGCCATCTTTGCGAGCGGAAACATCTTCTGTCTCATATGGTTTCCCTGCTCCCATGCGAATACCATGTTTGTGTTTTTCATGGCATCCGGGTTGACGGAATCCTGCCCCGGGAGAAGTCCCTGGATGCCCTTGTACCAGTAATCAAGCTTCGGAAGACGGCTTTCGTATTCTGCGATTTCGTCATCTGAAAAACAGGTATGTATTTGGTCTTCTACTTCTTCCGGAAGTGTTTCCTGTGGCATGAGTGACTGCAGGTAATATTGTAAAGTTCGGTTTTCCATTCTGATTCCCTCCTCGTATAATTTTTGTCTTTATATGGGATATTGCGCCATCTGGGGAATCGTCAAAGAAATATGGAAAAATTTTATGAAAAATATGAAAAACCTGCTGTTTTGCTTAATGCAAATGTTGCAGATGAGATTTACATGGCAAGCGGATCAAAAGTAACCGCCTTTAGTCTTATGGTAACACAGGTTTGGAAGACCGGAGGCACTGCGACCTGTAACGTGGACTTATACGGTGTCAACCCGAATAAACTTACGGTAACATTTACATTCAATGAGAATGTATCTAACGGATGGGTTGATGATGGCGGTACATAGACTGTTAACGGCTCAACAGTGGCCGTTTATTTCTATATTTTTTTATCTCATATTACCGATGTAACGAAAAACATACATCGAAAGGAGAAAATAATACGATGGGAGAAAATGTATATCAGCTTGTAAGACCGGGTATCGATGAAATTGTTAATTATTGCAAAGACCTGCTTTCAGATGAAAAACTGGAAGTGTACGAATTTGGGAAAAACTGTGATCTGGTTCTACACATATATAAGGACGAAGATTACAACCCGGATAAAGACAGGGATTATTGCAATATCGTGACAATCAGCACTGCGAGAGATGGAAAATTTGTAGATGACACGGACGATGTGTATGTCACGGATGGCAGCCTTGATCGGGAGCTGAAAAGAATTAATGAATACAGGGATTTTGCCACAAAATAATATGAGAAAGAAAGAGATACAGAGGTTGTGTCTCTTTTTTTGTTTCATATTTAAGATGTAAATAAAAATCATCATTGAAAGGAGAAAAGAGACTATGAAGGAAATAATCGATTTAGAAAAACTTTATGACATCTTAACTAATAAGCTGACATGGCTGACGGAATATGGGGAAGAGGTATATCTTTTAGCTAGAGAGAATATCCGTAATTCAATTCAAGAGGCAAAGAAAACATTTGATGCGGACAAAGCCTTAATACAGCTGGAAATACTTGAGGAAGAGGAGCCGCTACTGGCCAGCCTTGGATTCGGTAAAATGGTAAATATTTTCCGGAGGGATGCCGTATTGGATATCATGCGCAGATGTGGAGCTGGAAATGAACTGATGAATCAGTTGAAAAAGTTGAAAACAATTTCTGTTTTCAAACGCGAGGAAACCTTTGAGGCACTTCGGAAAGATGTTGTGTTAGACATTGTGAAAGGCGGTGGAACAGATGAAGAGTAAGTCAATTTTTATTGCTGCTGATCTGATCCCGGCGTTGCTGGATGGAAGAAAAAAATGTATGCGACGTATAATGAAGCCTCAGCCTACAGGAGAATATGCAAGGACTTTTTCAGAAATTGCAATGTATCAGCCTGGAGATATCTTGTATGTTCGAGAAACATGGCATAAGTACATCAAACGAGTAGGCAAAGGCGAAAGTTGTCATTTAGCAGAATTTTACGGATACAAAGCAAGTATCGCTAACTCAGAAGATGCGAATGAGCCGTGGAAATCGCCGGCATGTATGCCAAAAGAAGCCGCACGGATCTGGCTTAAGGTCACGAATGTGTATGTGCAGCGTTTGCAGGAAATTACAGAAGATGGATGTATTGCAGAGGGCGTGTATCCATCAAATTGCAGAGGATGTAATGCCACATTTGGATGTGATACATGTCCAGACGAAGGTTACAATGAAATTGATGAATTTTCGGAAATCTGGGATAGCACCGTGAAGAAATCTGATCTTGATCGTTACGGCTGGGATGCAAACCCGTGGGTGTTCGTATACGAATTTGAGCGCTGCGAAAAGCCAAAGGAAGAGTAAGAAAACAAAAAGAATGCAGAGTTTGGGAACACTTTGGCTGCATTCTTTTTTTTGTTGGAAAAATAAGGGTACACTTCTGTAACCTTGAACATGGTTTTATAAAAATACCTTTGAATTTCCACAAGATTGTTATATTTTCTAGTGGATGAATCGATTTTTTTTGGGGGATACCCGCAGATGCTGACTCTTTTTTGTGGTATTCATGGGGTGCTAACGTTTGATTTCAAATGCTTCAATATGCGGCAATTTCCATGCAGCATAAGAATAAATAGCAGATAGAACAACGAGCAGGGGAAATAAAACAGTTTCTTTATGCACAATTGCAATATATAGGCCAACTACTGAAACGCATACTACATATACAAAGAATTCACTCTTTATTTGGTTTAAAAAGGCTTCGATTTCCTGCATGTACCGAGCTCGGAAATACGCAGGAAACCGTTTCCGAAAAAATCGGTTGTAATGAATACCAGATAAATCAACAAACAACAAAAAAGAAAAGCCGAATGGCGCACAGAGAGGAATGTTATATAAGAAAGCCACAAGGATGGCACTAATTCCGAGCACAGCAAAAAATGAACGAATTGCATAAAAGCCGAAAAAATAAATCTTTTCGTTAAATTGCTTGACTGTAAAATCTTTTCTCATACATATACTCTCCAAAAATCAATAGCTAATTAGATAAACCTTTCCGTTCTTAAATTTGATTTCGTAATCTTTTAACCGGATACCGTCCAGATCAAAGTTATCGCCTGCTGGTTTACCGTCAATGACAATATCTGCATCCCCGGAAGCAGCAAGCTGGCGTAGCTTTTTCTCTTGAGTTTTTCTTTTTTCTTTTTCTTTCGCAATTTTTGTTTTAAGTTTTTCTCTGTCCTCTGTAATTTTCACATTAAATTGATGAAAATCATTTTGTATTTTACCGCTTCCGATAATTACGATTATTCCACAAATTATGAATATGATACCGATACCTTTTTCCCATTCATCGTATATAAGTTTGTAGGCAAGGTAAAAAAAGATACATGCCGAAAAACAGCCTAATAGTAAAAGCATAGTAATTTTCCTCCTTTAGATTTATTTAGTTAATGTATGCACGACATAGATCAGAAATATCAACAATGTAACACTAGCTACAACTGACCAAATAATTATATGAACACCTTCTTTCTCTAATAGCTGATCAGATAAACCTTTCCGTTTATCACGATGACAATACCAGTACCGGCATCGAAATCCGGGACGAAATTTGCAACCCAAACTAGAATGATTCCACCTACACAAAAAGACAAAAACACTATTTTTCACCTCCAAAATCTTTCTAATTTATGCCTTCACAATAGATATTGAGTCATTTGAAAAATCGTCAAAGGATTTCTGGAAACTTTTTGGAATATTTTCAACGTTTCATATTAATAAATGAAAAGCAAAACATTAACGAAGGGAGAAAAGCACTATGAAAAAATTAAAGAGTAACACAGAGGACAAGAGTTTAGTACTTGAACCTGGCAAGACCTATAAATTTGCCGGGTATAGCTGGACAGCGTGTGAGGTGAATAATGACCGTCATGTTGCTGTGATCCAGTCGCGTGGCGTAACCCACGGTGCTTGGCCAGGCTTTAAAATGACGGAATTTGACAGTAAATATTCCATTGATGGATATGATATCAGTGCCTATGATGTTAAGACGAAAAAACTTTACGACGCCATCAAGGATGTAGAAGATAAATCTGCATCTTATGGCAAAGGTTTGTATTTGGTTTCCAAGGAAAAAGCCGGTTTTACGGAATGGTGTGAACCGGGTTCTGGCGATTACTGGCAGGCTTTGAAAAAAGCAGCGGGAAACGCCAGTTCGTTCGGGTCTCCCGGCAGCTGTGCGTGGCTTGGTACTGTCGGCGGTGGCAACAACGCGTGGTGTGTCTACTCGGGTGGCTACGTCTACAACGGCGGCGATCAGAACTACGACTTTGTGGTCGCCCCCGCTTTCAATCTTGACCTATCAAAGGTTGAGGTTGCTGGGGATGAGATTATCATCAAAGGGAGTGACAATAACGATCAGCCTGAGAACCAATCAAATCCAATCCCATATCGCTCCATTTGGGAATATGGTATGGATCTTACCAGGGATGGCGAGACATTTCATCTCGATCCGGAGATGGTAAGCGAAATTTACAGCGCCATGAAAGAGGATAATGGCAGAAATTACGTTGCTACTTTTACCAGTCGGAAATTTACCAGAGAGCAATACATTGCTGTGTGTGATGAAGTCGAAAACCGGCTTGCAGATGACTCCGGAGATGCCAAATACCGAGCTTGCGAACATGTACTTGGAGAGGGATTTGACAAGACAGAAACCTGGATTATCAAAAGTATGTTTACTGCAAACCATGAATCGCGTACCGTGGAACATCCTGAAACATTTTCATCCGAACAGGAAGCATGGAATAAAGTTAAATCACTTGTCCTTGCAGACCAGGATGGAAACGAAATTACGGAGGTTAAATATGACCGGGATGCATGCCAGGTTACAATGATCCATGCAAACAAAACTGTTTGCTGGATTTCCGCAGAAAAGAAGTAAAATTTATCATCCCGATGCACCGGGAACTAAAAATTGAGGTTCCCGTGCATGGGAGCTTCCGAATGGAGGAATCATGGCAAAATATTTGGATAAATCAAAAGAGAAGTGGGACGAATTGGTGGATCAATGGCATAGTGATTCATCATTAACATGTTCACTTCAAGAATATCTTGAGTTGGATGATATCGAGTATCTCAAATTTGCACATGGCATTGACGATCCGGATATATCTGATACGGAAGTATTAGAAAAATCAGCAGGGATTACGCGAGATGTGGTTACAGAACTTGTTATAAAACCAGCTCTTAAAAAAGCAATACAGGTGTTAAACCCCGATGTACCGGGAACCAATAGTTGAGGTTCCCATGCATGGGAACCTCTAAATATAGAGGAGGAATAATAAAATGCCTGAGAACATACGAAAACAGTTAAAGGATTTCAAAGAAGACGGAAAACCCTTAAAGTATCTTATCAATTATATTCCTGATGATTATTTTGATGGACAGAGAATAATCGCTGAACTGACAGAATTGGGATATGATGTGGAAGAAATCGTAAAGTGTTTGGAACACGACTTTGGATTAGACATGACGCGGCAGTATTAAGAGAATGGAATTGTAATACTCCATAGGCGATCAGAAAATGTATTTATGGAAAAGTGTGGCGCATGCCGCACTTTTTTCGTTTCATATTGGTGTTGTAAACAAAACATCATCGAAAGGAGAAAATAACTTATGGAAGAAAAGAAAATTAAACAGAAAGATATGTGCAGAACAGTTGATTGCGACAAGCTTGCGGTTACAATCTTTGATGCATTCAAGGAAGATCGGGAAGAATCTGGAATCAATGAGATAGCAAAAGGGATGGATACTGTTTTGCAGGACTATGTAGATCCGGAGAAGAAACAGGCAATTGATCATGTATTTATGGCACTGACGGGATATATGCTGGAAACACTTATTTCTATGAGTGTGTAGGAGGGATGGATATGAGTAAATCAAGAAGCTTATACGACAACCCATACAAATACGCCTGTGTATGCAGCGTGCCATTAAAACTGGCGAAAATTGCCTGTAAGAAACAGAGGCATCTGGAGAAGGAACAGAAGAAACATCCATGCCGGTGTCCAGCCTGCGGTTCTAAGCATCTGTATTACGAACATGGATCCTATGAGGAAGGCTATGGAGATTTTGTGGAATGTACTGACTGCGGAGAGACTTACGATCCGGGCGAAATTCCAAACATTGAATACGGCAGCCTTACACCATTTGAGGACTTTGATCCCGTCATTTACTTTTCCCTTACGGAAAATAAATTAGAGGGTTGGAAGGAAGCCTGCGGAGCAGAAACACATGAGGAGTGGATTCATTTCGCAGAAAAGATGATTGCCTGGCGGATTTTGTCGGAGGATGCTTCTGGATCAGAAGTGGATACTGCTAACGGATCTGCACGCGAAGACGCGGCAGCTTCCAGCTTAGTTTTTTGTGATATAAGACAGAAGTCAGACGAAGTCTCTGTAGGTTTCCTGTCCGGAAATGAAAGTATCAAGGATTGCCAGACGCAGTGCGTGGACAAATTGGAACAGGCAATGCAGAGTGCAGACTTTTGGGTCGAACTTGCGGATACATCTTTTGGTAAAGTTGTGCTCCATGGGAAGAATGCAGATCGCGATACTGGAGAGTATTACGAGGTCTCAAGCAAAATTAACACGGATGGAGATTTCGCTATCACATTCTTCAAAACGTATAACAAAATGAAGAAATGGTTTAATGACTGGCAGGGCGAGGGCTTTTATGAGTACCTTGTTGAATTGTATGAAAAGCAATTAACCCAGTAATATCGCTATTTCTCCAAACTGATCGCTTAAAGGCACGGCTTCGGCTGTGTCTTTTTTTATCTCATATTACTGTTGTAAACAAAATTCATTCATGAAGGGAGAACATTACTATGAAAAAAACAAACAGTGAAAAAACTTATGCAACTCTTAAACCTGGTAAGACCTATAAATTTGCTGGGTATAGCTGGACAGCGTGTGAGGTGAATAATGACCGTCATGTTGCTGTGATCCAATCACACGGCATAACCCATGGTATGTGGCCGGGGTTTGTAATACCGAAATTCGGTAATGGAAACTATTACGGAAGAAGTATTGATGGTCAGGATATCAGCGATTATGATGAAAAAATGTCTGCATTGTACAATGCCATCAAAGATGTTGAAGATAAATCTGCATCTTACGGCAAAGGTTTGTATTTGGTTTCCAAGGAAAAAGCTGGTTTTACGGAATGGTGTGAACCGGGTTCTGGCGATTACTGGCAGGCTTTGAAAAAAGCAGCGGGAAACGCCAGTTCGTTCGGGTCTCCCGGCAGCTGTGCGTGGCTTGGTACTGTCGGCGGTGGCAACAACGCGTGGTGTGTCTACTCGGGTGGCTACGTCTACAACGGCGGCGATCAGAACTACGACTTTGTGGTCGCCCCCGCTTTCAATCTTGACCTATCAAAGGTTGAGGTTGCTGGGGATGAGATTATCATTAAAGATATTTGTAACTCCAACCAAAGAAAAATCACGACTGATAAGCAGAAATCGATGGCGAAAATTGAGAAGCAGAGAGAAAATGCAAGAAAATTAAATGAGTTGGTATGTCATTTAGCTAAACTTCTTGAATCTGATGACAAACGATATTCATTCGAATTTGCAGCTGGGGGAACAATGGAAATTTTCGACAAAATTGATAAAATCGGATATGCGGTTCATATTGAACCAATTGAATATGATGCAGACGGAAACGCAACAAATTTATAAAAAGACAATTCTATTGCGAATTTAATTCAAAGACATGGCTTCGGCTGTGTCTTTTTTTTATTTCATATTGAGAATGTAGACAAAACATTTTTGAAAGGAGAAAAAGAGAAATGACAAAAATTGAAAATGAAAGAGAATTGGAAAAAGATTACAGCAAAGATATATGAGCCAGGGCATGGATTTTCCCACAGCGTTACACAAAGCATCAGACGGTGTGTGGAAGTTGAGGCAGAAAAAATATACAAAAGAGTATTTTCTTCAGAAAATACACGAACATGATTACATTCTACAAAGACTCTGCGAACATATTGTTTTGCGACCAAACGACAATAAGCGTTGTTTTGGAGAAAAAGGCTTCAAAAACATGGTCGATGCAGTGGAAGAAACACTGGAGACTCAAAAGGATACCGAATTGTATAAGTATTACTATGACATGAAAAATAACGAACATGACTTCCACGACTTTGAAAGATGGCAGATATGGGGAAGAAAAGTCGGTATTAAGTAATGGAAAGTCCCTTCCAGAATTATTACGCTTAAGACATGGCTCCGGCTGTGTCTTTTTTTTCATCTCATATTGTAAGTGTAAATAAAACACAATCGAAAGGAGAAAAACTTATGACTATTATGAACGAGGGAGAAATCATCATTAACGACAAGACTCGTGCAGGAGAGGTTGCACAGATTTTTGTGGCTGCAGGAATTTATGACAGCGTGGAGAAAGTTCCGGTTTACGAAGACGATGGAACAACGCCGGAGGAAGCAGGAATCAGCGTCCATGAAGTATTTGGAGATATTGAACCGGCTCTGCAGGAGGTTGCCGACAAGTGCAAGGAAGCAGGCATCATCCTTAATGGACAGATCTGCTACTCCGGTGACTATGATGGCCGATATTACATCACGGACAACGAGGTGGAGGATCTGACTGCTGATGAAATCGGCGTAAGGGAAGCCTCCAATGAGGAGCTGATCGCAGAGTTACAGCGTCGTGGACTGGATGTAATGGTTCAGGAAAGCAAACCTTCTGAGAGTTCCAAAATGGAAGATCTGCCTGCCCTGTATGCTTATGACATCAAATGGGACACAGACGGAGATCAGGAGATCTTAGATAGTCTTCCAAAAGAAATTCGGATTCCGGATGGAATGGTGGACGATGAGGAGATTTCTGATCACCTGTCAGATGAAACCGGATTCTGTCATGCAGGATTTAAACTCGGAATTTATTTCCGTGGAAAAATCATGCCTTGTAACACAAACTGGCTGGATGACGATACCTTCCAGATGTGGTTCGGGGAAGGCATATTCAAGGACTACGAAGGAGACAGTTACCTGATCAAATTTGAGAAGCATCTCAAGGACAATGAATGGGTTGTTGAAATTATCTGGGAAGATGATTGCACGACCATCGACCAAATCTGCTGCAATGCGGATGATTACATCACTGCAAACGAAATCTGGAAAATCGAGAGAATCTGTGAAAAGATGATCCAGCCAGATTCAGATGAAGTTCCTGATACAGATGGAAAAGAAAATTCTGCCGTTGAACTCGGAAAAACATACCAATTTGCCGGTTATAAATGGACAGCCTGTGAGCTGATCAATAAAGGTAAAACCCTTGTGATCCAGTCACATGGGGTAACCCATGGAAAATGGCCGGGCTTTAAAATGGAGAAATTTGGCAATGGTAATTACTATGCTGATTCCATTGATGGACAGGATATCAGTGCCTATGACAACAAGATGCAAGCACTGTACGATGCCATTGAAGATGTAGAGGATACATCTGCTTCTTATGGCAAGGGTCTGTACCTTATCTCCGAAGAAAAAGTTGGTTTTACGGAATTGGGTCATCCTGGCTCGGGCAACTACTGGCAGGCATTGAAGGCAGCAGCGGAAAACGCCCGTTCGTTCTGGGCTGCCTACTGCGCGTGGCTCGGTACTGTCGACGACAGTGGCGCGTGGTGTATCCACTTGAATGGCAACGTCTACTGTGGCAGCAATCAGACCAATGGTTTTGTTGTTGCTCCGGCATTTAACCTCGACTTATCCAAAGTTGAGGTTGCTGGTGATGAAATCGTCATCAAGGGAAGTGACCACATCGATCAGTCTGAAAATCAGCCAAATTCAGCCCCATACCGTTCCATCTGGGAATACGGCATGGATTTTACAAAAGATGGTGAAACATTTCATCTTGACCCGAAAATGGTAAGCCAGATCTACGAAGCAATAACAGAAGATAACGGCAGAAATTACGTTGCTACTTACACAAGCCGGAAGTTTACCAGAGAGCAGTACATTGCTATCTGCGATGAAGTCGAAAACCTGCTTACGAATGATTCTGTCGAATACCGGGCCTGCGAACATGTACTTGGAAAAGGTTTTGATAAAGAATAGGTTATCAAAAAACTATACTTGCAAACATTGAAAAGAAAGAGGAGCATACCAAAGTGCTTCTCTTTTTTATATGCAGATTTTTTGAAATTTTTTGAAGTTGTTCGTTTTTTTAATTCATATTAAAAATGTAACTAACTGATCTGCACGCGAAGACGCGGCAACTTCCAGCTTAGTTTTTTTGTGAAATTTATACAGATTGAAAGGAGAAAAATTATGCAATATGTTGTGCAAAGGGTGATTGATGGAAATCTTTCTTTATCGGTAATGACAGATGAAGAACTTATCCGGTATATCGATGAGGATGATTTACATCAGGAGATGTACCAGATTTACAATGGAACCACGTTTGGAGAAATGAAAAAGGTTTCTTATGTAGGCTGGCAGCCTAATTGCCTGATTGAATTAGTTGATGAGGCTGGAAATGTTGTTTTAAGTGGTTATGGCACGGATCATTAATCAGCTTCCTTTAACTTCCAATAACATATGGTTTTATCCCGGCGCACCGGGAACTAAAGGTTTGAGGTTCCCGTGCGCGGGAAACCTCTGTTTTATATCCTGCGAAAATGCGGGAAGAAAGAGAGGAAATTATGCAGACATTTTTACAGGAAAAACACGCGGCTGGAATACCGGATGTTCTGGGGAAAATCAAAATCTGCATAAAGTAATGCAGAGGCACCTGCGTAAGCAGTCAAAAGTAATCCTTCTGACTACTCCCACAGGCAAGCCTGTGGGGTTCTCACTCTCAAGTTTTGCCCGTAATCGTACACCATTCGCAGGCTTTGGAATACAGGCATAGTCTATTTCAAGCAAGGACTTTATTACCAAGCAGCCCAACGGCCACATTATTATGTAAGAAAGCTAGTTGTTTTTCGGTAAATTTCTGCCATTTGGCAAGGAAGTATAGTCAGTCTTCCTAATGCGTTTTCGTTATGCAATTTTAATTCCACTGTTTAATACATTGATTTTATGTTTTTTAATCCATTCAATGAAATCCTTTTCCATGCTGTAGCATTTTTTAAATTTAGCAGCACATTTCTTTTTATCTATATCATTGGTTCTGTAATTGTAGCAGTACAACAGGAATGAAGAATACCAGTCCCTTTGTACCAGTGTCCCGTCTGTAAGTTTATACATCCTGTCGGACAGCTTCTTTTTTATGTAATCATCTGCCGTGTGGTCATACTGGCTTGCCCTGTAATTATTGGGTACTTCTATATATGTACCGCCGGATGTTTTGAACTTGTTTTCCACGGCAGCCTGGAAACCGCCCGGGCACCGGTTCTTTACCGACTTTCCAAAACGTTTCTTCCTGTTGATCTTGCCTTTGTTATTAACAGTTGTCTCTTTTGCCCGTTTCATAAGTCTGGCTGCATTTTTGGGTTCCGTTACAAATGTATCCCCAAGGCTCCGCAGGTGGTTTGCATCCTCATTTATGGCAAGCTGCCTGTTTGTGGCATTTATGCGGCAGAGTTCCGCATGTTTTGCCTTCAGCTTTTTGTAATGCCTGGAGTAAGTCCACTTCTTCTTCCCTTTCTTAATGATGCCATCGGCGTTGTAATTCTCCGGATTCGTGGCACGTCTGCTTCGGTCCATGGCGCGGTAATAAAGTCTTTCAAGTCTCTCTGATGTCTGTATACTGTTGCCACGTTCTGAAAGGTTTTTAAGCCCCGTCTCTGTATCAGAAGTATAGGCTACAGTCTGCGTGCCGATATCAGCACCAATAATACCTGTGCTGTATTTATGTCGGGGATTGCCAAATCTGTCGTATTTAGGTTTTGCCCTGCCCTCAATGGTGAGATGCAGGTACACCCTGTACTTTCCGCGGATAAATTTCGGCACGAGCGTTGCATAGCATGGCCGGTACGTGCTTATGCAGCATGCCTCTTCCAGAAGAGTCTGTACGGCTTTACGATCCGTAGTCTCTGGCGAGGCAAGGTAATCCAAAACGGCATTGACTTCATCAGTTTGGAACCGGTCTTTGACCTGTATCCCGAAAACTAATTTCCCCAGCTTAAACTTCAGTTCATTGTTTTTTACAGACATCGGGATACCTCGGTTGATCTGCTTTGCCCGGATGCATGGCAGATCCCCATATTTGGAGAAATGAAGCGTTTTTCCATTCCCGTAAAGACATTTTTCAACGCCGTGCCATACATCCTCAGATTTCGTGAGAGCAAATATGGCATCTATGCCATACTTCTTACCAATAGGTATCATGGACTTGCGGCAGAAATCCCATGTGACGTTGTACTGTTCCTGCATTTCGTTAAGCTGTTCGGCAAATATTTTGCGTTTCTTCTTGTCCTCAGTGGAGCCATACAGCTGAAGCAGTTTGCGGTACTTTTTGGTACGCATGAGCTGTTCATAATTCTTTTTCATAAGGCTAACAAGCTCATTACCGGCTTTCCGGATCCTGTCGGAAAGGTTTACGACCTTCTGCACATCAGGATAGGACATATCCGCCTCAGCGACCAGGATATGCCTGTCAGAAAGTTTATGAAATTTTTTCAGAAGTTTTTTGTACTCGTCAGCATCCATTTGTTTTCTGCTCCTCAATGTATTTGATCACTTTAAGTGTTTTGTACGATATTTATGTATATCCTTCCTGTTCATACTCTTATATGTCTAATTAATGTAAAAAGAAAGTAGGAAAAGGGGCTTTCATCCCACAGGCAAGCCTGTGGGTTTTTCGCCATAAATTTATAACAGACGGACCGCCTGCTTATCAGAAAAAGCTGTCAGGAATAAATTTGGCATATATTGACAGAGTTGGCCAAGGAGATCCATCATGTCATCGTAATTTTTCTGATCCGAAAGAAGAATACCTTTTTCTCCATTAATAGTTGTCTCTGTAAAGAAACCTGAATATTCTCTCAACATTAGGTCGATATCGTCTCTGGAAAGTGTAAAAGTAGTCGGGATTTCCTTTTCTTTTAAAAGATACGCGACTTTTTCTCCATAACATTTCAATGTGTGGTATGAAATGAAGGATTGGCTTGGATCAAGGGAAAGAAGTTCGGCAAAAGCATGTAATGATACCGTCTCGATTCCAAAACGGTATACCACGTCTTTTGAAAAATGCTGCAGTAAAAAGGATTCCCCGTCCCAGATGATTCCACGTCCATCTTTGTTGAGAACAGAAAGATTAACGATTCCATTTTTGTTAATGTTTGCAGATGGTGCATACTTTTCATCGCTTTCGTAGCTTACATGGTAAAAATCGAGAAACTTCATAAAAGCTTCAGAATCATCGCAAATATTTTTGCAATCTCTGTATCTCAGAGAAAAAATGGTTCCGTTATCCGGGAATACTTTCAAACAGATGGCAAGCATTTTATTCAGATCTGCATTTTTTAGCTGAACATATTTCGTAGATTTTTCTTCATCGTCTTTTCCCCCGTAGTACAACATTTGACTGATGTGGCCGAAATACTCTCTGGCAGAAGCAAAGCTGAAGCCGCGCACTTCGTCTTCCGTAAGTGGAATATAGCAGTAGTTGTTAAGTGCCCTGAATTGGCGTATCCATTTTGTAAGGGTCGAAACTACTGCGTACTTCAATACAAGGAGAATACACAACAACAGAAATAAGCCAACTATGTTGCCTGCCATAAATGTAATCAGTAAAAGACTGTAAAAAAGTCCACTGTTTGTATCCGGAATAGCAAGGGAACATTCCCATTTGGCAGCCAGGTAGTTCAGAATACACAGCAAAACCATCGCAAGCAGACAAAGAATAAACTGAATCGGTTCTGATCTTTCCAGAAGCACTTTGATACGACTTTTCTTTTTCAATAAATTTTTCACCAATTTTCCTCCGTTTCTTTCGTACCCTTCGGATGGAGTACATGTTTGTTCTTACGGTATGTATATTGCGCCTTTTGGAAAATCGTCAATGGATTTTGGAAATTTTTTTAATTTTTGGTTAATTTTTTCAAATAGTTTTACGGAAACGTGGAATGACCGGCAGGTTGGACCAGACGGAAAGGTATTCCAGAAAGACAAGACGAAGATCATCAAGAAACTGGATATTAACGAATACCTGTATCCAAATCTGACGGCATCAGAAAAGAAAGTTGTGAAACCGGGATTGCAAGAGTTGGCGTATAAGTTAATGCCGGAGATATAGGGGGACGTATGAGTAAAAAAGAAGAAGCATTGGGAAAGGCATTCCCGAACGGGTTTTCTTTGCAGAAGGATGAGCATACCTTTGCGGTTGCCGGGGACGAGAAGGGAAAGTTTTTCGTTGGACTATCGGATATCCTACAGGCGCTTGCCTTTGCAGAAGATGAAGCGGATGTCCCGGAGATACCACAAGAGTGGTGGGAAGAGATCGGAAAGTTGTATTCTGCGTAAGAAATCTGGATGGGATTATCAAAAGAAAGGCACTTGATTTCTCAAGCGCCTTCCGTTATAATCTACTTAGAAGCTGATCGGAAGAGATTTCCGATTTGCCCTCGGTTTAATATTATTTCAAAGAAATAGCATCTACTTTGGACGGTGGGATGCTATTTCTTTTTATTGTTATGGTTGTCTATGTAAGACAGTGCCGCGAAGACTACAAGCAGCAAAGTTAATACTTCTGATGTACTCATGGGCATCACCCTCTCTTTCGTAATACTAGAGGGCATATAACAATCGGAAAATCGCATCCGTACTTCTGTTCGATTACATACTTATTGTACCAAAAATTGAATGGGAAGACAAGAAACAAAATTCCTTGTCATATTCCCGTGAAATGCTATTCTTCCAAAATCTTAATCTCAGATGGTTTCACCGCGATCTTTTTCCCGGAATCCAATTCAAGAATGGCGAGGTTCGCGCCCCGCCAGCTATCCGTGTTCTGGTGGCAGGAAACCGGGGCGGGTATGCTTTGTTTCCCTTTATTTCCCTTATCTGCTTGCGGGAAAAAAGTAAGGAATGATCCCCTTGAATTTCCTTGTAGTCATGCAGGTTTTTGGTCAATCTTAACTTAAATATTGTATCTTAACTTAAAAAGAGTTATAATACAAAAAAAGAGTTAAGATGGGAGGCGAACGCATGGAATATCTTGATAAAGTTCTTGGAATCGAAGTAACTTATGAGAATGCTGAGTTCAAGCATTTGCCAAATTTTATTGTCACAAGGTATCGTTTACAGATGACATCTTTAAATGGGGAAAAGGTGATTTTCCTTTATCCGAAAACGGAACTGGAACAGATTGGAGTGCTGAAAAAGCATATTGCCCGGATACGGAAAAATGAAAATTCGCCTGTTGTTCTGGTGTTAAAAGAGGTTACCTTTCGCCAGAAGGAATATCTGATTCGTGAGAAAATCCCATTTATTGTAGAGGGAAAACAGATTTATTTACCTTTCATGGCACTGTATTTGCAGGAACGGTGCAGTGCAGAAAAGCCGCTGCGGGAAGTAATACTTCCATCGGCGCAGATGCTTTTATTGCATTTTATTTATAGGGGCGCACAGGAACTGTCCACAAGCCAGGCAGCGAAAGACCTGGGGGTGACACCGACATCTATATCAAGGGCGTCAAAACAGCTTGAGAAGATGGGATTGTTGCAGATAAAGAAAATGGGCGTGCAGAGGATTCTGTGGTCTGAAGATTCTTCGAGAGCGCTGTTTGAAAAAGCAGAAGATAAGCTGGTGAATCCAATAAAGCGAACGGTTTATATTCCAAAGGAACTTGCTGGAGCAGACATGCTGGAAAGCGGATACTTAGCGTTGGCAGAGTATTCTATGCTGAATGAACCGAATGCCAAATGCTATGCGACAGATAAAATATCCCAGTGGAAAGATGTAATGACGAATAATTTGCAGGATCCACAACTGCAGGTGGCTGTAGAGATGTGGAGATATGATCCGCGGAAATTGTCTAAGCAAAATATTGTAGATGAACTTTCGCTGGCATTGGCGTTGAGAGAAAATACAGATGAACGAGTAGAAGAAGCAGTGGAAGAGATGCTGAATGAGCTATGGAGGAAAATGGATGGTTACAGGAATTGACAGCTTTAAGGAATGGTTTAAAGGCAGTGAAGAACAGTATATCATTATTTGGGGAACGGCGTGTGACATCCTGATGACAGAAGAAGGACTGGATTTCCGCGCTACAAAGGACATTGACCTGGTTCTGATTATTGAAGCGGTTGACGCGGATTTCGGAAGGAAATTTTGGGAATATGTAAAACAGGCTGGATATGAGCATTGTAACAAAAGTTCTGGAGTGCAACAGTTTTACCGGTTTACCCATCCAGTTTCAAATCAGTATCCTGCGATGATTGAACTTTTTACTCGGAAGCTGGATACCATTCAGCTTCCGGAAGATGCAGTACTGACGCCGCTGCCAATGGAGGAAGATATTTCGAGTCTGTCTGCCATTCTCTTGGATGACGATTACTATGAATTCCTGAAACAAGGGAAAGTTACCGTTGATGGAGTAACTGTTCTGGATGCAGCTTATTTGATTCCATTTAAGGCGAAAGCGTGGATGGATTTGATGGATCGCAAAGCGGCAGGAGAACATGTTGACAGCAAAAATATCAGGAAACATAAGAACGATGTTTTCCGTCTGACAGAATTGATTGATCCTGCGGCTAAAATTACAGCTCCCAATGGAGTTTATGCAGATATTCAAGAGTTCGCGCAGCGTATGCAGAATGAAAGTGTTGATATTAAGCAGTTGGGGCTGGCAGGAAGAACAAAAGACCAAATTCTGGAAGAAGTCAAAGACTTGTATACAACAGAATAAGACCGTGCAAAAGTGTGCAAGGCAGAGCCATCATTAAGGATGGCTCTTTTTGACGCTGACAGAGATGCGGGAAAGAGCAGGTGGCTTACCTCCCGGCACCGTCACAGCGTACAGGTTCGCCCCGCCAGCTATCCGTGTTCTGGTGGTAGGAAGCTGGGGCGGGTATGCACATGTGGTTAATGAAAAATAGTGTAAAAATAGTGAAATTATTCCTTTTCATGCCTCCGCGCAAAGTCCACTGCTTCACGGAAACGATGGGAAAAGAGGAGGGGGAAAAAGAAAAGGATAGGACTGCCAAATATTCATGTCGCAGAAGTAAAGGAAGCCCCGCCCCGGTTGACCTTTTTGTGGTGTTGGAGCGGGGCGGGGAAGCTTCACCTGTGCAATATAAATTTCAATCCATGCACCCCGGAGGGTGCACCTGTGTAAATAGCTTATTTCCTGCATTCAATATATTTCAATCCATGCACCCCGGAGGGTGCAACTATGCAAATAGTTTATTTCCTGTACTCGATATTCATGTCGAATGAATATGCTTTCAGGTAGTTGGTATTATACAGACAGCTCTGTTCATCGCTTCCGTGTGTAGTGAAATAAGGCTTACATGTAGTTTTGCCTAATGAATTGTCAATGATGAATACATAGGTATGACCCTTTTTAAGCTTGGTTGTAAATTTATCTTTGGCAACAGGATATTTGTTTACAAAGTCCTTTTGATATTCGTACGTTTCCTCAATGACATCCGCATATTCCGGATGCTCTGCCTTGTAATTGTCAAGGATGGTGCGGAGCCTTGCGAGGTAATTGTTTTCGTAAAGATCTCCGTAGTTACCAACGGCGTCTGGATAAAGGTATTCTAATTTATATTTTTTCCCCTCTTTCACGGGTTTATAAATACCTTCACTGAGGCATTTTAAGGATTTATCGTCTGTACCCTGCAGGTTGTCGAGTGTGAATACGTATTTCCCCGTCTTTGGGGCTTTGAATTTAACAAAGGACTCGTACCGGGGTTCTCCTTTTTCTTTTGATACCGACTTTACCGAGGACGTTACGGCTGGCACGTTAATGGTTGTTTTCCCCATTTTGACAGCCGGCAGGGAGTTTAAATCCTTATAAAATGACGCTTTAGAATAGCTGGCAGGGGATCCCTTTTTGTCATAACCATCGATATGGTACCTGTACGCAGAAGTAACCTTCTTTGTGGCAGCTTCAACGGTAATGACATCATCAGCCATTGCAGGTACAACAGCAGTGGCAACACATGCAGCGGCAAGGACTGCACACATCAGTTTCTTTAAAACATTTTTCTTCATAATAAAACCCTCCTTTGGATTCCATAAATAAATTTGAATAAGCAGCTGAAAGGAAATCTTTTGTCCCTTTCACCTTATATATTGAGCCATTTTTCTTTTTTTGGGGGAGAGCAGAGGCGGTGGAAGAACGGTTTTCCCTGGCTTTATTGCAGTGCAAAGGAAGCCCCGCCCCGGTTGACCTTTTGTGGTGTTGGGGCGGGGCGATTACGCTTCACATGTGCAATATAAATTTCAATCCATGCACCCCGGAGGGTGCACCTGTGTAAATATTTTATTTCTTGTATTCAATATTCATGTCGAATGAATATGCCTTCAGGTAGTTCCCACCCCACAGACAGCTCTGTTCATTGCTGCCATGGGTAGTAAAGTAAGGCGGGACAGCCTTAGCCATACCTATATTGTCAATAACGAATACATAAGTCCGACCTTTTTTAAGTTTGGTGGTAAACTTAATTTTATTAACAGGATATTTGTTTACAAGATCCTTTTGATATTCATACGTTTCCTCAATGACATCTGCATATTCCGGATGCTCTGCCTTGTAATTGTCAAGGATGGTGCGGAGCCTTGCAAGGTAATTGTTTTCGTAAAGGGTATCATATTTGCCAACTGTGTCAGAATCTTCGACTCCGTCCAAATAGTATTTTTTACCTGTTTTGAAAATCTGACAAAGATCACCACTTAACATGCATTTTAAGGATTTATCGTCTGTACCCTGCAGGTTGTCAATCGTAAATACGTATTTCCCTGTCTTTGGTGCTTTGAATTTCACAAAGGACTTGTAGCGGGGATTCCTTTTTTCCTTAGAGATTGATTTTACAGAGGACGTTACGGCTGGCACGTTAATGGCTGTTTTCCCTGTTTTAACAGCCGGCAGGGAGTTCAGATCTTTGCAAAAGGAAGCTTTTGAAAAGCCATCCATAACATAGCCTTTTTTATCATATCCTTCTAAATGATACTTGTACGCAGAAGTGACTTTCTTTGTGGCAGCTTCAACGGTAATGACATCATCCGCCATTGCAGGTACAACAGCAGTGGCAACACATGCAGCGGCAAGGACTGCACACATCAGTTTCTTTAAAACATTTTTCTTCATAATAAAACCCTCCTTTGGATTCCATAAATAAAATATATTTGAATAAGCAGCAGAAAGGAAATCTTTTGGCCCTTTCACCTTATATATTGAGCCATTTTGGAAAACGTCAAGGAAAAACGGAAAACTTTTTACATTTTTTCTCCACATACACATTTCCCTGTTTTGACGTTTTCGCTTTTCACATTTCCCGGTTTCCGGTCCCGCATCCAACAAAAAAAAATAAGGCTGTAAAAACAGTATTCCACATTCATATTGTAACAGATTGAATTTAAAAAAGCTACCGCAGTGGCGGTTTTATTATAGATATTATTATTTGAAGGAGGAAAACCATGGAAAAGAACAATGGTATTTCAGACAGCAGATACAAAAGCAGGTTTTTCAAAAAGCTTGCTGCGTGGATGGGAAAGCACGGGGCAGTGCTGACAGCAGTGGTGCTGATTGCGGTTTCAGCCATCCTTGGGTGTGCCGAGGCCACAATCATTTATGCGGCAAAGGATAACGAGGCATCAAATGATTACGGAACCAGGGGCAATACATCCAGCCCGTCTTATATTGGCGGGGGTGGGAACAACCCGACCGTTTATGAACCCGGCGTCATTGGGGTATCGGTGGTTACATATGACCTCAATGAAGTTAACAAAAAAGGGACACTTAAGTATGGGGCAGACAGAAAGGGTACAAGTGCGGATGCCGCTCTTGTAGCATCCACCAACGACCCGGAAGTCGTGAAAAAGGCAAAGGATACATATGCCAAGTCCGGCAAAGCTCCCAAAGACCAGCCGGACTATTACCCATACTGGATCGACAAAATGGGAACTACGGATAAGGGGAAAACAATCTACAAATACAGTAACGCCCTGCATCATACGATCTCAGCCAACATCCTCGCGATGCAGAACTCGTATGAATATGATGACAGCACCCTGGTATTCGTCCCGCGTGTCATCACGTCCAGCAACCACCATTCCTGGATAATGAAGGGAAAGAGTTCCGTTGTGACCGGCCGTGCGAAAGGGAATAAAAAGTCTATTTTTTACGATCTTGATCCGTGGTATGAGGAAAAGGATGCCGGGAGCTTTAAGAAAACTTCAAAGGGCGTCACGGACGGCATTGCCGGCAGCAGGAAGAATAAGGCAGGCATTTATTATGCCGATTTAAAGAAATATATCAAGAACAAAGAGAAAAAATCATCAAAAAACAAGAAATCTTTTGTGGAAGTCACATCCGTTGACTCCAAGAAAAAGTATGAGGTGTGCAACTATGCACATTTCTCGGAAATGAGTAAAAATGATATTAATAAGATTATCGGGTTTAACGGGAAAAGTTTTTCATCCAAGGGGAAAACAAACCTTGCCCGTGCCAGAAGACTGTATTCTTCTATCGCAAATGTAAATGAAACAAGCAAGGGGCAGTATACGACAACACCGGAAATGGCGGACATCTTCCTCCGGTATACGACAGCTGCCGGACTCAGCAGTAAATCCTATGGCACGGAAATGTTCTCCAAAAACGGGACAAAAGAGGGATTATACGGTACCCAGAAAGGGGTAAGGGATGCCGCAAACAAAAACATGGTCGGGTCCCAGGTACTCCGGAGTATTTACCAGGGCAATTCCCGTTTTAAAAGGGTACTTGCCCCGGGTGCCACCATGGAAATGGACGAGGTAAAAAAACGTGTCCTGAATGATGAGTACAACACGCATTACCTTGACCTGTTAGTAAGCGGTTACGCCCTCGCCCAGTCAAGCGGTGACAAAAAAGCAGCAAACGAATGGCTGAAAGCTGTAACAACATATGCGAAAACAGCGGCCGATGGAAGCAATGGAAAGGGCGGAAGCAGCAGCCTGGAAAACGTTGTCATCCGTCTGGACATGGGAATGGTTTATGCCACGAGCAAAGAGGTCACCTATGCCTCCTGCGGCAGTGTCATTAATAAGCATTACAACTTTTCCGGCAAAGCAGACGCCTTTGCATCGTTAAAAGGTGTAAATGCAAAGAGCCTGAACAAAGGGTTTATTGGTTTTGCAGCATCTGATGATAAATCCGGACAGAACTACCAGGCGCATAATGGAGAGGTCGCGACGAAAAAAGGCGTTGTCACCAAATCAAAGTATAAAGATGCTGGCTATGGCACGTACTATGACAGGCTTTCAAAGGCAGTGCAGAATACAAAATCCGTCACGGGCAGCGGCAAAGACTGGTACAGCCGCATGGTCATCATGCGCACGACAAAGGCTTATTACAGCATGTCCAATAAAAACGGGAAGCCGAATGCAAGGGTATACAACAGGCTGGCCACGGTCGAACTGCTTCAAACAGTCGGGTCCCAGCATGGTATTAATGCATTTAAAGGTACGGCAAAAAATATAGCATGGCAGTATGGTACTTACGCAGTTAACGGTTTTTACTGGATTTCCACACAGCCGGAAGATACCCCGGATGTGAAATTTAACCTTACCATTTACAGCAAGGATGTGAACGGTAAGGAACCGGCCCAGAATGGAAAAGACATCAAGGATACCTTCCAGTCTTACAGTACGGCAGGAAAAACACAGACAGCAACTATTAAGGACAACCTGTATGTGAAACTGTCGCCGGGTAAAGACCAGGAATCCAAGAAACTTTTCGATAAGGTGCTTGCGTCGGATAAATACTATGTAAAGATTGTGTTTGAAAATGCAGACGGGACAACCGCTGCGAGCCTGCTCGATCCGAAAATTGTAAAAAGTGTCCAGCAGGTAACGGATCCGGAAACAGGAACCAAATATGATGCAAAAAAAGAAGTTACCTATTATAAGGCGCTCAACCAGTATGATTCTACAAACAAAGGGTCAGAAAAGGGAGATGAACAGAATTATAACAAGCTTGTGTCTGCAAAACAGATTGGTGGTAAAGACCTGCAGGCAAACCGGAGCCTGATCTGGCGCATTTCCAATGCAGATGTGCGTACCAAAGGGTTTAAGTTTAATGGTACGGGAAGCTGGTACGTTAACTGGAAAGCAGAGGTATATATCTTTAAGAAGAGTGGAAGCGGTGCAAGAGCCAAGTGGACAAGCCCGTTTAATGCTACCTACTCCGCAACAAAGACGAAACCAACCGCATCTGATCTGACAAAGGCAGGCTGCGCAACAACAAACAATGTCATTGCACAGTATATCTACCACAAGGATGATACGAAGGATGTGAACCTTTCCGGCACCTATGAATCCATTCCGGAGGCATATGCCGAGCTGAAGGAAGGTTCCATTTACAATGAGACGTTTGAAGCAATGGCAGGTGTGCCGAGCACACGGTCCCTGTACTTTGCAACTGGCGGGTCAGAATTCATTGTCAACATGCAGGCAGTCTATGATGATTATTATCTTAAAGAAGTCCCGGGCGGGAATAAAGACAGCTACCGTTCCCGAAGACGCTATAAGAGTATTTTCAACAGCGTGGACTGTGAGTACAAAAAAGGTGATACTTTAAAATCACTTACCGCAGGGAATACAAAAGAAGAGACTTTTGTTGCAGATGCCAATGATAAGAAACAGGAAAAAACGGTCACGGCGGAAAAGAACAGTGCCGTAAACCCGCAGGGCGCTGCCGGTTATAACACGACCGTAAACGGACACGACAGCACAACCAAATTCCACGCGACATGGACAGGGACGATCGGGAACAATACTTCCCGGTGGTCACAGAGCGGGTCGAATGTAAGCCCGTCCGGAAAACCATGTGAGGGCGGAAATGCCGGTAAAGTATACAGCATGTCCCCGACCCCGGCAAACTGGGATGTTTCTGCCTACAATACAGCATTAGGGCAGGCTGCAGACTGGGCCAAGAAGATGGAGGGAATCGGTAAAAGTGCAGATGGCACGGTTTACCGTATTGATGACTCTGACGGATATAAAAGGGTATACCACGTAGGGACTGCCACGATCAATGTAACACTGACCGGAGGGGAAAAGAGCTATGATACCGGTTCCTCACGGTCTTATGGAGGTGGAACCTATACGTCATCAAACCTTGTATCAGGTGCAAAGAGGACAAATACGTCATCCGACCTTGGAACAGGATGGAGCTATACCAAAGGTAATATAGCCTCTGCTTCCGGATCCCATACAACGGATGAGCACGGAAAAGTAACCGGACACTCCAGCTGGAGCGGATACAAGGGATCCGTGGATGGGAAATCTTCCAGCATCCAGTACAAAATTGAAGTAACCTTCAGGGATGGAAGCATTACGGCAAAGAACTATGATGGCAATGCCGGGGAAAGCGGGCTGAAAGTAGAAAAGAAAAGCGGCCTGACCCAGTTTGGGGCACATGACCTCTGTGGCGCATGCTGCCAGCATGTACTCCCGGCGATCGAGGATACATGGATCCAGAAACTCCGTTTCGATACGATCCGTTTCACGAACCTTAAGGTATGGAAACTGCAGGAAGGCTATGCCGAAGGCATGGGGGAGATCCGTAAGACAGACGATGGCAGCGGAAGCAGCATTGAAGGGGAAGCAGGAAAAGCAGAAGCAGATGCAGTAAAGAAAGAGAAGGAAGATAATAAGGATAATACCCAGGTCGTTGACCCGGACCTGTCCGGTGTGGAAGGCACGGAAGCTGCAAACGATAAAGAGTATGATGAAAACGGCGACCTTGTTATCCCGGACTATGAGACTGGGGATATAGGGGATGACCCGGATGCAGAAGGGGAAGAAACCTGGACGGACACCTCAGAAAATGACCTTGATATTGTAAAATCAAAGATCGTGCGCTATGATCCGAACATCTTTTATAACATCGCACAGGCAGATACCTCAAAAGCCGGACGTATCCGCTACAGCCTGCAGACCGGGCAGGATGATAATGTCACATGGACAGAGTTCAATAGTGATAAAAAGCTGACCCGTACAGATTTCTGTGACGGGCAGACTGCATCCCATGGAGGAAGCCCGGTTGTGGTTACGGCAAACGGCCATAAAAAGAGCTGGTGCAGGGGATGCCTGTATACAAACAGTACATACAGCAACCTCCGCAACAGACACGACAATGCCAAGACAAGCGGGAAAGAAAAAGGAGAAGCCGGGGAAGCAGCAAAGACCAAGACTGGATATACCGATAACACAGCCGATGCAGTGGACAAGACAACGTTTGAGTGGAAACGTTTTGATAAGAGACGTAAGTTAAACTGCAAGGCAACCGTTATTTCAGATTTCCTGATTTTACAGACCAGCTCAGGCAATGAGAGTATAGTCTACTATCAGGATACTGCAGAAACAAAACACCATGAGTGCCAGGAAAATTATGAGGATACCCTGTGGTATTCCAAGCCGGCAGATATGAACAATCTCAAAAAAGAGAATGTCAGCAAGGCAAACTGGATGTGGACCGATAAGATGTGGACGGATAACCCTCTGGTTAAGAAGACATCAAACCTTAATGTAGGAAGCTATAATGGCAATTACAGCAGTACATCCACAAAGTACCAGGGCACAGGGGGCAATGCAGTTGTAGAAACCGCATTTGATAAAGATGAAGAGAAATATAACCATATCACGGACACCGATGAGAATGGAAAAACCCTGGATCTTGCAAAAGTAACATCAGCAAGGATAATTGAGGCAAAACAGAAGCAGATGGACGATATAAGGACCATCATGCAGACAAAGTCAGATTCGATTGACGGGAATATCTGCTCCCCTGGATGTGGGAACACCTATGGCGGGACAAACTATGACACCTGCGGCAGCGGATCAGCGCGGATGGGTACAAATACTGCGGATGTTTATACTGCACCTACCAAGCGGGACGTCTGGGGAAAATACGGCTGGATTGACCGGATACTCCCTTCCTTAAACGGACAGACAGATGTACCGGAACCGGCACAGTTTGGGAATGCCGGGCTTGTACTTGTGCAGGACGGTATTGCGCAGTGCCCGACGAACCCGAACCAGGAATATGTCACAGGACAGTCCCATGCGTTCTTTATCCCGTTGGTTACATATACGAACTTTGGTGCGGATAAAAATGCTGAAACACATGATATTACAAACTATACTTTTAAGTATACAGACGGGAATGACAGCGTGACCGGAAGAGCCGGTTATACCATGGATTCCATCTACACAAACGGACAGACGAAAGTCAACAACATCGTTGTCCATGACCCGGTATCCGTACAGGGGGCAAATATCCTTACGGTAAACAAGGAAATGGATCAGCGTGTGCTCGGCGATGATAAAAGCGGGGCAGCGGAGATGAATAAGGAAGCAAATGATGTAACATGTCCGGGAACGGCAGAAGAATGCCAGTACCGGCTGTTAAACTGCCAGTATGGAAAGCCGGTGCGCAGGGCGGCATTTAATGTTGACAATGCAAAACACAGTGATGTGGAAGATGATGACGGGGTGGTACACAGCTATGATTCCATTATCAGCAATATCCTTGCCCCGGGCGGCACTTACATGGATGTAAGTCTCGCAGACAGTGGATTTTCGATCAAGCGCTATGACGGGCTTGGGGCATTTGAAGGGACATCGGAAGATGATAGGGACCAGCCGGACCGTTACCTTTCTGGAAACGGCAGTGCATCGCTTGCAATGTCATGGAGCGCAATGGGGGTAGATACGGAAGAAGCAAAGAATGATACTTACGAACTTCAGGGCGTATTTAATTTCCACAATGCACTGGATTCAGAAAAAGCACTGTTTACCACCCGGGCAACCAAGCTTCTTGCAGAGCCGGATGGTTCCTTAAAGATTGTGCTTGCAGACGGATCCGAATATACATCTGCGGCTTCCCTCCTGGCAAAGGATGGGAAGAATGCCATCCAGTATCATTTTGGAATGGATTCCGTGATGTTATCCCCTAAGAAGGTTGACTACAAAGGCGGTTCTTATACCGTGGATGTCAATACAGGCGTAATTGTTGATGGAAAGGAAATTTCCTTTACAAAAACAAAGAATCCTTCCGGGGATATGACGAATTACATTGGTGACGGCATCTGGTTCGGTAACCAGGACGATGCAGTTTCCGATGGTACAGCTTATAATGCCGTTTATGATTGCAGCTATTCATTGGATAATCTTGCAGTTACAAGGCTTGCACCGGAAAAGGATGCAAACGGTATTTCATACAGGCATACCTTATCCTGCTTTGCGGGTGTAACAGAACACGCGAGAACAACACAGGACTATTACAATGGCATAAGTGATAAAAGTGTACAGTATACTTACAATTATACGGGTGACGTGCAGGTATTCACTGCCCCAGCAGATGGAGTTTATACCCTTGAAGCATGGGGAGCTTCTGGTGGTGATGGATATGACAACAGTGTTGACAGGGAAAATACAAGTTCTGTCGCTGGAAATGGCGGATATTCCAAAGGAAATGTCAGCTTAAAGAAAGGACAGAAAATCTATGTGTTTGTTGGCGGTGCTGGAAAATATGGAGCCGGGACAAACCGCTTTGGAGGACCAGCTGGTGGTTACAACGGCGGTGGTGACGGTGGTGTTGCTGACAGCGGTTCTGGTGGAGGAATGTCACATATTTCCACCACAAACAATCCCGCAACAACAAGCTGGAACCCTGACGGGACACTTCTGGCTGCCGGCGGCGGTGGCGGAGCAGACAACCCTGGGGGAGGCCGCGGGTCCGATGATGGACGCGGTGGAAATGGCGGTGGAAAGAATGGCGAAAATGCATACATTGAAAACATGAAGTCTACCGGAAATGCGACATGGACGCCGACAAGTGGTTTATCACTGCGTACTGGGACAACACTTTCTGGGAACAGTGCAGTAACAAATGGAAGTGAACAGGGCGTATTTGGCCCATATAAAACCTATCTTCCGGGACAAAAGGTTACGATAACAGTAAGGGGTGATAATCTTACAAACGGATATCCGGTTGTATATACCAATTATGGAAGATACCAGACAAGAAATTATACGGTTGAAGCAGCAAACAGTAATGAATACAGATATTCATTCACCGTACCAAGTGGACTTACCTCTACAACAAATACCGACGGAACTTCTGCAGATTCCGGACAGAATCCATATACTATCTGGGAATTCTGTTTCCATGCAAGGGGTTCTTCACGGATGAGGATAGACTCTGAAACTGCATCCTGTGACTATAACTCAGCCAATCAGAATATGGGCGGCTGCGGAATGGGAGGAACCCAGGGCAGCGGATATAAACAGGGTGTTGGGGAATCTGTAACATTTGGAACTGATTCTGGCGGTGCCGGCGGTGGCTGGTACGGCGGATATGTTACTAATGCAAATAATGGCGGCGGTGCCGGCGGTTCGGGATATACAGCATCCGGTCTTACAAACACAGAAATGAAGTCCGGGGTACGCCGTGGAAACGGTCTTGTAAAAATCACTGCAGCCGGAACGATTGACTGGACACGCAAGTTTGATGATGGCTACCAGAAACAGACATCAGAAAACAACAGACATGTACATACAGAAGCATGCGTGGACACACCATCGGAAGGTTTTAAGATTGCAGTAGATGAAGCAAGCAACGGAAACACTGCGGACCTTGAAAAAATGCTTGGATCTGCGGTATGGGGCAAAATTAAGGATCATCTGAAGAACTGCTATGGAAGTGGCAGCGGCGGATCTGCAGGCAGCGTAGCTGCAGGAAAGACCTATACCTATGACTATTCCGGATCCGTGAAAAGCGTTACCCTCCCGGCTGGTAAATATAAGCTGGAAGCATGGGGAGCATCCGGTGGAAATTCACAGCACGGAGCAGGCGGTGGAAAAGGCGGATACTCGACAGGTGTCGTAACATTTAATAGTGAAACAACAGTATATATAGCTGTTGGGCAAGCAGAAGGAGCTTTTAATGGTGGTGGATACGGCTATTCCTCTGATGGAACATATGGAGGTGGAGCTACATCAATAGCAACAGCTAATGGGCAGCTTTCTGCACTTGCCAATAATAAAAATTCTGTATTACTGGTTGCTGGCGGTGGTGGATCCGGTGGATGTACATCTTGGAATGGCGGTGCTGGAGGTGGTGCAAACCAAAATGGACAACAAGGCTATGGCGGTTCAAGCTATGGTGCCGGTGGATATGGTGGAACAACAACCGGTTCATCACAAAATAATGGATCATATGGAGCTGGCTTTGGACAAGGTGGTTCAAGTTCAAGCGGTTATTATGGATCCGGCGGTGGTGGCGGCGGTTATTATGGCGGCAGCGCCGGTGAAAATCAAAGTGGTGGTGGAACCGCTGGTGGCGGTGGTTCAGGATACGCTTCTTCATCCTTGACAGATGTATCCGGTATAGCCGGAGAGCATAGCGGAAATGGGTACGCAAAGATCACTGTTATCGAGGCGCATACTGACTATGATCCAGACAAAGTGTTTGACCTGGTCAAGAAAGCCGTTGGAAATAATTATTCACAGATTCCGGACAGTGTCACTACAGATGGACATACCATCATAAACCCGTTTTGGAGCTGCCAGTGCATCTACGACAGCCATGTATGCACGAAGCACTGCAAGACCACTTATGTCCTGCAGTGCAAGGAACCGCATCATAAGGCAGTTAACGGAAAGATTGGACATTACGATGCTGGCAATGAGATCTGTTATGATGCATGTCATAATGATGAGCTGCATAAAAAGGGTGCAGAGCAGGCAAATGCAGGAAAACCGGGAACGTCCAAGCCGCTGAAATTTGGAGATTTCGTCCTGCTTGATAACTATTTTTATATTTACTTCCCAAACAGTGGCGATTTTTATGAGTCAGATGATTATGGAATCGCCCAGACCGAACAGCGGAAGGGAAAAGGATATACGAATAATTATGACTGCACGGAGTGGACCAGGGAGAAATGGATTAAATTCCCATTTTCTGTTTTGTATAATCGGAACGGAACCTTTGAGGAGCACCCTGCGGGTCAATGGTTCCAGCTGGAAATTACGGACAAGGTGACGAACCGCAACGTTAAAAACAACTGTTACGATCTGACCAGCTTGTCGGAGCGTGATGATGGATTTACGTATCAGTTCTACGCCCAGCTTGACAACCATGAGATGAGTGGGGCTACCATTGAGTATGCCGTGGAAGCAATCAACAACCAGCCTTCCCCGAGCGGCAGTGAAAACCCATACGACCGCGACGGAGCGTTATCACTTGACTGCTCCCAGGACAACTCAAGCATTACAAATGCAGGACGTGCAATTGACCTGACGGCAAAACATTCAGCATATAAACAAACATTTGTCGATTTAATATCACGCATAGGAAACCTCATGGTGCAAGACAGTACCGACCTTCGCTTTAGCAATTTGTTCAAACGTAAGACAAATGATGATAAATGGTATATAGATGGTGTTGTTCATGCGGTAGATAAGAGTATACAGAACGCATACCTGTCATGGCACAAAAATAATGGGGATACCGCAACGGATATCCGAGGCGAAAAGGTATCCGCATATAACCAGTGGTACAATACATGGCATACCGCAAAGTGGTCTGATGTAGGTGAGGACTCCGGCAGGTGCGTATCAACCCCGCTTGAGTCAGCAAAGAATAACATCGCAGCACTGCGGGGAAAGAGTGAGCAGCTTCAGCTGGGATACAACCTCTTATGGGATATCCAGGTATTAAGCCGGGATTTCGCGGATGGCAACGTCCAGATCGAGCCGAAATATTACATCCTCGATACTAAGAAGGATAAGCTCATGGCAGTTGATGTGTGGGGCAGCCGGAATGAAGATGTAACGCTTGTCAATGAGTTTGGTCTCATGGATAAGTACGGAACAGATTATTTTGACAAACAAAAGGACAAAATTTATGACCATGCCATGTTACTGAACTGGGATGATGAGAAGGCACGCCGAAACTACAGCGATGAAGAGAAGGCTGCGACCGAAACGGCATCGAAAGTGCTCGGCCGTACAATACTCGACGCAAATGGAATGCCGATGACCCAAAAAAATCCATTAACCGGTATGGAAGAAGGGGTTGTTGCACCGCTGTCCATCCCGATGGGAGATGGCTACCGCGAGGGTAACGTGCAGTTCCTGTACCTGAATGGACGTACCCGTACTTTTATTGGAAACAGTAAAGTTACAGCACTCCATAAAGATATTAATGGCGATGATGACCAGGAGCTTTTTAAGGAATTTGATGCCATTGGAAATGACCTTGGACCTAATGGGGTTTCAGAGGATGAGTACAGTTTCTGTGCATCCCGCTGGCACGTAACACTCGGGCTGCCGTCTTCTGCAAAATTTACGGATGTGACCGTGGATAAAGATGGTAAAGAGCAGCATATCAATCCTTACGATATGATTACCGACGAGGATACCGGGGATAAGATTTATGCGTACCAGAAATATGACCCAGATTACCTCAAAGAACATGGAGATGAGAACCGATACATGATCCTCGAAACAGCACGTATCACAGCATACGGAGCGGTCTACAACCTGAGATATTCACAGCTTATGGACAATGGATCGATTACTGCAGCCAACGGGAAAACGTATAATTTCGTCGACAGTGCGACATATCCAGGCAAGGCAAACTCGATACCGACATTGCTTGCGGTATATGGCATCACTAACTCAGGTAGGGACTATGAGACACTACAAACACATTAGCGATTTCTGATAATAGATGTTAATATAAGCTATTATAGTACAAGAAGAAAACCACTCAAGGATTTTCCAAGAGTGGTTTTTCTTTTTTTAATTTTTTAAGTTTCAAATTTGAAGTCTTTCATATCTGCCAGTGCATCGGTTTCATCAAAGCAGGCTTCGTATTCCTCATTGGTCAGATAGGTATTGTGCTGCGTCCTGTAATATTCCGGACGCGCAAAGAAGTCATCGAGCATTGCATTAATCTGATCTTTCTGAAAATATGCGATGCGGATAAGGGGAATATCAAGAAATTCCGCAAAGGAATTTTTTGCCTGGTCCGTGGTATGCCGGTACAAAAATTTTTCCAGCGTTTTGAAAAAGAACTGTATAAAACGAAAATGTTGTTCTCCATCATATTCGATCAAGCCCGCAAGTTTCTTTTTGTTCTTGTCAGAAAAAATGTAAAAGTCGAAGCGAATGCGGGAAATGTGATACTGGTCGATCATCTTACCAAAACCTGTTTTATCCTTTAATGCAGCAATGGAATCAACGAATTCCTTCATAAAGCTGTGATAATTTTTCATAGAGTATTCAAGATATTCTGTAAAAATCTTTTTAATCGAAACGTCGTGTTCAAAAGTAATATTATGTGTTTCAAGGTAATCTTGAATTGCCTTTTCTCCCAGGTAAGTAGTTTTCGCACATTTTGGACAACGTCTACCACGAAGAAAATCGTTCGATTTCATCAAAAAAATATTTCCACAAGTATTATGACGAAACTGAATTTTTGTATGAGCATTTTCATAAGGCTCTATAACAGAATACTCATTTCCAACAAGATCCAGAACTTCTTTTTTGAACTGCTCAGTAGTTTTTTTTGGTGTTCCAAAGCATTCTGGGCAGCGATTACCTTGAAGGAACATACTTGGTGTCATAAAAAAGGTATTGCCACAGGTGTTATGGCGAACCCCAATTTTTGTCTTATTGTTTTGGTAAGTCCCTTCAACAGCGTACTCATTTCCAACAAGATCCAGAACTTCTTTTTTGAACTGTTCAGTAGTTTTTTGGGGTGTTCCAAAACATTCCGGACAACGTCTACCATAAAGAAAATCGTTCGGTTTCATCAAAAAAGTATTGCCGCAGGAATTATGGCGTAACTGAATTTTTGTCTTATTGTTTTGGTAAGTCCCTTCAACAGCGTACTCATTTCCAACAAGATTCCGCACTTCTGCTTTGAACCGATCGTCTGTTTTTCTCATTTTCCCAGAACAAAAAGGACAGTGATGACCACGAAGAAAATCGTTCGGTTTCATCAAAAAAGTATTCCCACAGTCGCTATGATGAAACTGAATTTTTGTATGAGAACCTTCATAAGATCCTTCAATAGAGTACTCATTTCCAACAAGATTCCGAACTTCAACCTTGAATTGTTCGTCTGTCTTTTTTCTCATCTTTTATTCTCCTTTCAATTCGAAATTTGTTTTACGAATGTAATATGAAATGAGAAAAATAAAATAGCTTTTCAGAAAGAGATGAGAGAAACCATTGCGGTTTCCGAAATAGTTAAAAGCCTCTTTCTCTGATCTGAAGCATCCGAAGTTATGGTAACATTTGAATACTTCACCTGTAATTTCCATTTTTTTTTGCGATATAGGCTATTGGATGTTGAGGGATTAGTTCTCTGGTAGCACATTTTTCTACCTGTTTTGTATTTCGGTTCGCGTAGTAAAAGGATTCTCCTTTTTTAAATAAATCTAACATGGCTTAATGTTTCTTTTTTTAATATTTCATCTCTTCACTTTACATATTGCGCCTTTTGTACTTTTGTCAAAGAGAATAAGGGGAAAAGTTTGAAAAATGTGGGAGAGAGAGTAATTTGTAAAAGAATGACATAGACGGCGCGGGCGTACGATGGTACCCTGTAAGTAAAGATAGGAAACAACTTAACTTTAAAAAGCAATTGTTATACATTTCATTGTAAAATGAACACTTTTGTGGTAAAATATAATTAAACAATTAGGGAAGGAGCTGATTATTATGGCACAGGCAACAATTTCGGCAAGAGTTGACAGCACTGATAAAATCGCATTTGATTCTTTTTGCAATGATGTAGGCATCAGTTCTTCTGCTGCAATTAATATGTTTGTTAAAGCGGTTCTTCGTGAACACCGTATTCCTTTTTCAATTAACAATGATCCATTCTATTCAGAAAGAAATATGGCCTTTTTACGGGAAGGAATTCAGGCACTTAATTCTGGAAAAGGCACTATTCACGATTTGATTGAGGATGATGAGTGATGAATAAAAACTGGTTTGATAAAGCCTGGGATGATTATCTTTATTGGCAGTCTCAGGATAAAAAAACACTTAAACGTGTCAATCAATTGATTAAAGATGCTGAACGCGATCCATTTAGCGGAATTGGTAAACCGGAACCATTAAAGGGTGATTTGTCTGGTTTTTGGAGTAGACGAATTGATGACACTAACAGACTGGTATATCGTGTTAACGGAAATTTACTAGAGATCTTATCTTGCAGAGGTCATTACGAGTAAGGATTATCGTGAACTAAACTACCTGCTGGAATAAAACAGTGGGTAGTTTTTTATATGTAATCACACCTAGAGAACGTTAACCGTGAAGGAGCGAAGGAATAGTGTTGCATATTCTATAAGAAAGAATGTGAGTGATATGGAAGGAGATTAAGAAACAATAAGTCGCACCCCGGAAAGGGGCGCGTGGGTTGAAATAACAAATTCTTGTGTGATTGTTCCTATTGGAGAATGTTTTTTTTGTGATAATTCTGGGTGATATGCATCCTTCTTCCTATATTTCCGGTTTCATTTTTGATGATGTTGTGGGGAAACAGGTATTCTGCGATTCCGGTTGTACATTGCAACGCAATGGCTGCCTTTCCTTCATTTATTTGTTTGCAAGTACGACAATATCCCAGTATCTGGAAATATCTTTGACCATTTCTTTTGTGAAGTCGTTTTCTTTTATTTTTAAAATATCACAAATGGAATCTGCCGTAATGATGATTCTGCAATCCACATGAGATAGTTGCCATAATGTGAGCAGATTGCTATTGGAAGCTACCCACGCATTGTCATCGAACACAAAAGTTGCATTTCTATCATTTCCAAAATATCCGTAATCACACCCCAGAATCAATGCATGTAAAAATTCAGAATCCGGTACAAATTGTCGTAGGCTCTTGTAAATATAGTATTTCCCGTTTCTTTGGGGAATAAAATTGTAGGCACCATCTTTGTCCTCATACTCTTTTAATGATGGAAAACTTTTTTCGTAGTAACTCTTATTGACACAACCATTGCATATAAAGGTTGTCCCTTTCTTCTTTAAGGCTATGTTTAAAGCTGTATACGATTTTCCAGATCCACTTTCCCCAATAATTATCGTCTTGTTCTTTTTTAATTTTATCATAGTTCGTTCGCTACCTCCGTAAGTACTGTACCATCGGATAACCGATGTTTTTCACTATGTATATTGCGTCATTTGGGAAAACGTCAAAGGATTTTGTGGTATTTTTTTAATCTTTTGAGGCTAACAGGACAAAGGAACGACTATGGCTGTGTTTCTTTATTTCATATTGCTGGTGTAAACATCAAAGCCAACGAAAGGAGAAAACGATGAACAAAGCTTTTGAACAATATGACAAAAACTGTCAAAGAATTATTTTTATTAAAGTAGATCATTTCAATAAGATATTATCCGATGCAAAAGCCGGAGTTACGATTCTTCACAGAAATATGGAACTACATAATAATTACCAAGCGTATCTGGACAATTGCAAAAATAGCTACGAAGTGCCATTGAGCCTTGATATGTATGAAGAGAGATATTTTATGGCGAAATGTTCTTCTGTTACAAAAGATAACAAGCCAGCTTGTGCGTCCATTTGTAAGGCATTAGGACTTAAATCAATAGCATACGAATGGGCTGAAGATTATCACGGAAAGAAATTAAACGATGAGCTTGAAGTAAGATATACAGTATAACTGGTAAAAAACGATCACGTTTATTAAAAACAAACACGACAAAGACACGGCTTCGGCTGTGTCTTTTTTTTATCTCATATTAAAGGTGTAAACATTAAAGTTATCGAAAGGAGAAAAAGAGATTATGGGAAGAAAGAAAATAAAAATCATCGGGAAACCTCCTCCTGATTGAAACTTTTGTGTAGGTAAAGAAACAAGAGTTTATTTAGAAGAATGGAGATAATAAGAATGCAGAATATTACAGAAATTATCAATATTATAGAAAAATCATGGGGAGTGAATTCTATTAGTTGTCCTTTCGGTTCATGCACAGAGAAATTTGCGAACGAAAAGATGATAGAAATTGCTAATAAAAATAATTTTCCTGATGATATACTTAAATTGATTAAAGATAATCCGATTAAGTTTCATAAATATCAGAAATTTGACAATGGACGTGGTATAGGTAGATACTATGCAAATTTGGTAAGACATATGAAATGAGGATTTCAAAAGAAAGGTGAAATTATGAGTCAAAGCAATTATGAAAAATACGCAGTAATTAAACAGCAGGAATTATTACACAAGGAGAGAAATTTGCAGCAAGCTATTAGTTGTCTTAGAGACAGAAGAAAATTTGCTTCGTTGCAATCTATTGATAGTGCAATAGATTTTGTTGCTGATTTATATGATTTGTCTATTGATGAAATTAAAAGAGCAATGGATGGAGAAGAATATTGGTGTGTATAACTATTAAATAATTGTATGATTGGAGATAAGTATGGATAAGATAAATCAAATTAAAAAAGAAATCATTATATCAATGAAAATGATGGATACAACTATTAAAAATGTCAAAGAATCAGAAGAATATAAAATTGCGCAAGCATATAATCAAGGATTGAGGGATGCTATGGCTATTTTTGAAAGAGAAATGAAACGATGATTTCATCAAGAAAATAAACAGGATAAAGACATGGCTTCGGCTGTGTCTTTTTTTTATCTCATATTCCTTGTGTAAATAATAAAGCCATCGAAAGGAGAAAAGAGAAAATGAATGAAGATCTGAGAAAATTTGCGGAAAAATATAATTGGAAATTAGAAGTGTGGCATGGAGAGTACAAAGGAGTTTTATGTGGAGTACAAGAAATGAATCCAGGTGAACCGCCGCTTCCATTATATAGATTTCCTGGAGGCGTTTCATTGGAATAAGTAAGATGAAGCGACGATTTCATCAAAAACCAAGGGCATGGCTTCGGCTGTGTCTTTTTTTGTTTCATATTACTGGTGTAAACATCAAAGCCAACGAAAGGAGAAACAATTATGGCAAAATACAACATTACTTACAGCTGCGGTCACGAAGGAA
>ERZ791879.236-NODE-236-length-55953-cov-129.399531_pt1 | contig 55953 bp, 68 predicted proteins | sample MGYA00510162_ERZ791879 | MGnify/ENA primary metagenome ERZ791879 (study PRJEB30046, sample SAMN00792113) | human gut metagenome | study: EMG produced TPA metagenomics assembly of the A metagenome-wide association study of gut microbiota in type 2... | reverse complement strand
TATCAAAGTAAATCTCTAATTGTTAACAAGTTAATTTATAGAACATCCCTTAATTGCAAAGTTAATAAAAAAAACAAAAGTAATCCTTTTTATGTTAGAAAAAAGCATATAATAGTTGTTTTTTTATTGTTTATGTAACTTTATGTGCCGAATAAATGCTCTAATTCGTTTTGATGGAGCATCGTTAAAATCTTTTTGCCATCTGGAGTGTAGCTGAAGTTGGAGCACGTGAAGAGGCTATTGACGATGTTTTCCATCTCGGCATTGGTAAGCACTTGTCCGTATGCGACGGCTGCGTTGCGTGCCAGTTCGAGGGCTATTGAGTGGTTGATGTCATCGATAGCTGATGTTGTCTTCTCGCGTGCTGAGGCTACGAGGTCTTGCAGCAGGGCGGTATAGTCGAGTCCGTCGAGTCCGCTTGGCACTGCCGTGATGCTGTAGTCGCCCTCTGCTGTCGGGGTCAGTTCGAAACCGATGTTCTGTAGCTCGGGCATAATGGCTTCTGCCACCACCTTATCCGCTGGCGAGAAGTGTATCGTGTCGGGGAAGAGTGGCTTCTGTGAACTTGCTCGGTGCTTCTGCATTTGGTCGAGATATCCTTCGTAGAGTATACGTGTGTGGGCACGATACTGGTCGATAATCATCAGTCCGGACTTAACGGCGGTCATAATGTATTGTCCTTTGTACTGATAGTGGGTGGGCGACTTCTCTTCAAGTAGCGATGTCTCTTGTTTGGGCGTTGTCGCTTCGGATGTCGACCCCTCTGGTGTAGTGCTTCTCTCCTCTGTTTGTGCGAACTTCTGCGATAGAACGATGCCGTTGTCGGCGAACGATTTGCTTGCAGCGTTTGAACGCGACTGTATGACGCTTCCTGCGTCGGTGCCGAAGAGTGATGGTGTCTGTTGCTGACGAGTGTGTGCAGAGCCGAGTCCTTCGTACAGCTGCTCCCAGTTGTCGGGGGCTGCGTTTGAGTGTGTTGTCGGTGTCTCGTTGAATGGGTTGTACGTAGGGTTGTATTGCACCTTGGGCGCGCTGACACCTGTCTGTGGCATTGTGCCCAGAGCAGGTATGTCGGGTTTTCCTTCGGTGTCGAACTCTATTGCCGTCACATCGCTGAACATGCCAACGGCATCGCGCACGGCAGCGGTGAGTATCTGCCACACTGTCTGTTCGTTTTCGAACTTTATCTCGGTTTTGGTGGGGTGAATGTTCACGTCAATGTCCGTGGGGTTGACGGTGAAGTATATGAAGTAGGGTATCTGTTCGCCTTCGGGCACGAGTCGCTCGTAGGCGGTCATAATGGCTTTGTGGAAGTAGGGGTGCTTCATGTAGCGACCGTTGACGAAGAAGAACTGTCGCACACCCTTCTTGCGTGCCGACTCGGGCTTGCCGACGAATCCGCTAATCTTGCACATTGTGGTGTCGATGTCTATCGGCAGCAGGTGTTGGTTGATCTTCTTGCCGATTACGTCGACGATGCGTTGGCGCAGTCCGCCTGCCTTTAGGTTGTACAGCTCGGTTTGGTTGTTGTAGAGCGTGAACGCCACGTCGGGGTAGACGAGGGCGATGCGCTCAAAGGCTGTGACGATATTGTTCAGTTCGGTGGTGTTCGACTTGAGAAACTTGCGGCGCACGGGTACGTTGTAGAAGAGGTTGCTGATGGTGAAGTTGCAACCTACGGGGCACTGCACGGGTTCCTGCGACACAAAGCGCGAGCCGGCGATGCTGAGCGCTGTGCCGAGATCGTCGTCGGGGCGACGGGTGCGTAGCTCCACCTGCGCCACGGCTGCGATAGAGGCGAGAGCTTCGCCACGAAATCCCATCGTGTGGAGGTTGAAGAGGTCGTCGGCTTGGCGTATCTTAGATGTAGCGTGACGCTCAAACGATAGGCGTGCGTCGGTCTCCGACATGCCTTTGCCGTTGTCGGTCACTTGTATTGAGGTGCGTCCTGAATCGACACAAACCACGTTTATCAGCGTGGCACCAGCGTCGATGGAGTTCTCCACCAACTCTTTTATCACGCTTGCGGGGCGTTGTATCACCTCGCCGGCAGCTATCTGATTGGCTACCGAATCGGGCAGAAGTTGTATAATATCGTTCATGTCGTTAGTTGTTCTCTAAGGGTGTATCTTTAAAACTGCGGGTTCGTCTACAACGCCATTAGCAGTATGATGGCGAGTAGCATGAAACCGATCATCACAAGCAGTCCTAACAGACGTACTTGTCCGTTATGGCGGCGACGCGATGGTGGCTCGGCTTCTCTGATAGAACGTTCTGCGAGTTCTTCGGGCGGTACGCCGCGACGCAGATTGTTGAGAAGGTCGCGCTGCTCGCTTGAGAAGCGGAAGGTGTGGTGGAAGCCGCGAGGGCGGCGGTTGAGGAAGTACATGCTGTGATGGTGAGGTGGTGAGATGGTGAGATGGTGAGGTGTTGTGATGGTGAGGTGGTGAGGTGGTGAGATGTTGTGATGGTGAGGTGGTGAGATGGTGAGATATGTTGTGAGGTTGGTGGTTACGAACATTACAACATATCTCAACTTTCTTTTTGCTGTGCACTACTCAAGTCGCTGCAGCGGTGCTTCGCGGCGCGGCTGTTCCTTCAGTTCGGTGCCTTCAGCCTTGCCTCGCCAGTTGAACACGTCGTCCTTGTCTTTCGGGCGCACGTAGTCGAACCATGCGAACTCGGGCAGCTGGTATTTCTCGGGCGGAATCTGCGTTATCGGATACATCGTGCCCGTAGCCTTTGAAGCCCATATCTTCTCCAGCTCGCGTGTTGGCGACATATACATACGCAGCGTGTCGGTCTCCATGTAGTTGAGCTCGGAGAGCGTGGAGTCCTTCGAATCGGCGTTGTAATAGAGCGACTTCACCGTGCCGATAGCTTCGGCGCGTCGTAGCGCGCCGTCGGTGAAGAAGGCATCCATGCGCTTCGATGATATCTGGTTGTAGTGATTCTTCTCGTCACACTTCTCCACCGACAGTGCCTGACCTATCACTTCCGCCTTGCGCACCGTCGAATCGTTCATGTAGACGTGTATCACCTCGCCTAATATCTGTCTGCCGAGGTTCCAAAGTATAGGGTCGCGGTACATCGTCATGCACGAGTCCTGCGAGTTGAATACGAGCGAATCGCACACTGCCTGCACATCGTTGCGATAGGCACGCACGTGGTTGTAGGCGTGTACTTTGCGGTACACCGAGTCGGTCTCGATGTTGAACGTGTAGAGTTTCACCGAGTCGGCGTGCATGTACAGCGTGTCCTTCTGCGAGTAGTCGACCATCAGAGCGCGCTTCGTTGCGAAGCCGTAGCCCGTTGTCTCGTTGTAGAAGAGGTGGTCGCAGTGCAGCTCGTTCTTGTTCACCGAGTCGACGTATATCACGTTGCCGAATCCCTCGTTCTCCTTCGACTTGTCGTTGTGGAAGAGCGAGTCGCCGGTGATGGTTTTCTTACCGTCTATGATGGTAGAGCGACCATACAGTTGCGACATGTTTGTCTTGCTGTTGGTGTAGGCATCGGTGGTGTTGATGACGGTTCCCTTCGATGTGATGGTCGACGGACCCGTAACGTGTGCGATACGTGTGCGTGTGTCGTAGTGGAGCGAGTCGGTGTTGATGAGGTTCTCTCCGCTGCGCATCTGCACGCCATAGAAGAATGAAGCCTTGCGTGTGGCGGTGTTGTATTCGCCCCAGTCGCTCACCAGCTCGTCCTTGCCGTCGACGAGTCTGCCTCCCTCGAAGAAGTAGGCGTTGTCGTAGAGGCGGTCGTAGTCGAGCGAGTCGGTGTAGAGTGTCTGCGTGCGGTGCTTGAGCACTACGTTGTGGCGTGCGTGCATCATCTGCTCCGCACCTATGTAGTCGGCGTATTTGCAGGTGAGCGAGAGGGTGTCGCCCTGCTTGAAGTGCACGTGTCCGAACGCTTCTACCGAGTTGGCTTCCTGAAAGAAGTAGGCACTGTCGCACCACAGCTCTGCGCCGGCGTGCGTGAAGTGTACCTTGCCGCGCAGTATCTGTGCATCGGGCACTGCTCCATACATGTCGTAGGTGAGCTCATCGGAGTGTACGAGGTACACGCGCTCGTCTGTTTTCTGTCGCTTCTTTTTGCCCTTTGGTGCCGCAGAAGCCCATATTAGGCAGAAGCCAAAAAGGCATAGAACTGCTGCGAGAGCGGTTCTATGCCAGTTGTGGGTTATTGGGGATTGTTCTTTTCTCATTATTTTCTAAGCCTTTCTAAGCCTTATTTTACCCAGCCTTCGTACTCGTACTTGTAGTTCTTGTAGCGATCCTGCATACGCACGTAGGTGGTCTTTATCTTCTTTACCACCCAGTTGTGCAGGAATTCTGCACGCTGTTTCTGTAGCACTACGTTCTGCAACACTTGGAAGTCTTCGTTGATAGTGGCGCGGTGAGCAGCGATGCGGTTCTTCAGTTTCACGATAGCTACGACGTGCTTACCTTTCTCGTTCACCATGGGGAACGCGTCAGACACATCGCCTACCTCCATGCGCTCCACCTTGCGAGCCACCTCGGTGGGCAGGTCCTTCATCTGAAACTTCGACGTGCGACCCTCCTCGCTGTTGAACGACATGAGTCCGTGGTTGTTGCGTGTCTCCTTGTCGTCAGACATCACGGTCGCAGCTTCCTCGAACGAGAGTTTGTCGGCGCGTATGTCGGCAGCGAGCGAGTCGAGCTTCATGCGCATCGAGTCGGTAGCCTCTGCTGAGACACGCGGTATGCGCAGTATGTGGCGCACCTTGATTTTGTCGCCACGCTTGTCGATGAGCTGTATGATGTGGAAACCGTACTCCGACTCTACAATCTTCGACACGCGCTTCGGATCGGTGAGGTTGAACGCAACGGCAGCGAATGCAGGGTCGAGCATACCACGACCTACGTAGTCCATCTCGCCACCCTGACGTGCTGAGCCTGGGTCCTCCGAGTAGAGGCGTGCAAGTGTGGCGAATGATGTCTCGCCGTTGTTGACGCGGTCGGTGTATTCGCGCAGATCGTTCTTCACGTGGTTGATTTCGTCCTGTGATATCTTCGGCTGCTTGGTGATAATCTCTACTTCTACCTGTGTCGGCACGAGCGGTATGCTGTCCTCTGGCATGTTGTTGAAGTACTTGCGCACGTCGGCAGGAGTCACAGCTATGTCGCTCACGAGTTTCTCGCGCATCTGCTGTATGAGCTGATTGTTGCGGAAGTCGTCATGCAACTGCTGGCGCATCTGTGTGATTGACATCTTCTTGTATTCCTCGAGTTTCTCGCGCGAGCCAGCCTGCTGTATCCAGCGGTTGATTTGCATCTCGATGTTTTGTGCTATCTCTGCCTCGGTGACATTGATAGAGTCGATTTCTGCCTGATGTAGGAAGAGCTTCTGTACAGCTATCTGTTCGGGAATAATATAGTCGGGGTCGCCGTTCCAGGTCATTCCTTCCATCTCGCCCTGCAGTTTCATCATCTCCACGTCCGACTTGAGGATGGGCTGGTCGCCTACCACCCATATCACTTCGTCTACGATACTATGTTCTGGCGCGCGTTCCTCTGTGGTGAGCGTGTCCTGCGCGAGCTCGGGTGTCGAACCGGCGTGGCTGCCGGCGTTGGCTCCGATGCCTACGAGGAATGTCGCAGCAGCGAATGTCGCCAGTATTATGTTGCGTTGTTTTCTCATGTATGTATATATATTAATATGTATAGTGTCAGCCATGGTGCTTAGCACCACTACCTACATTTAGTGCTTGTTTACGGTGCTGAGCACTTCCTTGTTCAGCACTACAGTGTAGCGCTTGCGCAGTGCTTCAATCCATGCCTTTTCGAGCTGCTCCTGATAGTCAGTCACCACGAGTTCGCGTACGTCGTTGTATGTCTTCGGTGCCTTCAGCTTCTCGCCGTATGTAGCCGAGATGGGGAAGTCCTTCACGTCAGCCACAGTGGTGTCCTTACCGAACACTACCTTGTCGATGAGCGCGTTGTCGCCCTCACGGAAGATGCCTTTCACCACCTTGATGCGTATTGTAGAATCGTTGAACTCCTTGCGCAGGTGCTCCGGCCACTGCTCGAATGGTACTTTCTTCAGCGATGCCTTCACTGCCTCTACGTCGCCCTGCTCCTTCACCCAATAGGCGATGCCCTTGAAGCGCGGCTTCTCCCACTTGTAGCGTTTGCGGTTCTTCTTGAAGTAAGCAGCGAGGCCAGCTTCGTCCTTTGCAGCCTTATCCCATACGGTGCGGTTAGATATTTCGTAGAGCAGCAGTCCGTCGTGGTATTCGCGGATGAGGCTCTTCAGCGCCGGGTCGGCAGCCGCCATCTCGTCAGCACGGCGGTTGAGTACGTCCTCCGGTGTGCACTGCGGTACGGAGTGTTTAGCTATTGAGTCGATGTTCTGCGAGATAATATGCTCACGCAGACCGCGACTCTCTATGAAGCGGTGTATGTCTGCGCGTACGGTGTCGTAGGGGAAGAAGTTCTGCTTGGCATCCACTCTCACAATGTGATAGCCATAGGGTGATAGGAACGGCTTGGAGATTTCGCCTTCTTTCAGCGAAAAGATGACATCTTCAAACTCCTTCACCATGTATCCACGCTGTGCCCATGAGAGATCGCCACCACGGCGTGCCGAACCTTTATCGTCTGAGCAACGCTGTGCGAGAGTAGCGAAGTCGGCACCCTTGATGAGTGCGTTGTATATAGAGTCGGCGCGTACGAGGGCAGAGTCGCTCTGCGCCTTTGATGCGTTCTGCTTCAGTGCGACGAGGATATGGCGTGAGCGTACCATGCCACCACTCTCGTCGATGCGTTTACGGGTGTCTTCGTAGATTTTGCGTGCTTCGCGTTCTACGTCGTTGTCGTTGATGAATGAAGGACGTATCTGTTGGTCGCGATACATGCGAAACTCGTCGCGGAAAGCCTTTGTTGTGTCGATGCCTGCCTCTTCGGCTGCCATCACCTTGAGTTTGTAGTTTACAAACAGGTCTACGTATTCCTCAACGCTCTTCTTGTCGACAACTGTCTCCGAGTTGTTCTTGTTGTACGAGTACTCGAATTCTGAGCGAGGCACAGCCTTTCCGTTTATAGTCATGATAGTTGGGTCGGCAGTCTGAGCCGACGCTGTGGTTGCAGCCACGAGCATTGCTACCAACAATGATTTTACCTTCATCTTTTCTTGTTGTTTGTTTATTGGGGCTTTCTCCCCACGGTTTTTATATATTTGAATTGGGCTGAAAACCCAATAACTACACAGCGCGGCATGTTTCGTTTCTTTTGTTTCGAATACGTTACACACCCGTGCCATGTGGTTGTTGGGCTTTCTTTCTGTGTTCAATTATTTATTACTGTGGGCGCGAGTAGTTCGGTGCCTCACTTGTAATTGTGATGTCGTGTGGATGGCTCTCGAGCACGCCAGCGTTTGTGATGCGTGTGAACTTAGCGTTGTGCATATCCTCGATAGTGCCGGCTCCGCAGTAGCCCATGCCTGAGCGCAGACCGCCGATGAGCTGATAGATAACCTCCTGCACTGTTCCCTTGTAAGGTACGCGTCCGGCGATGCCTTCCGGCACGAGCTTCTTCACGTCCTTTGTGCCTGCCTGGAAGTAGCGGTCTTTTGAGCCGTTCTCCATAGCCTCAAGTGAGCCCATGCCGCGGTAGCTCTTGAACTTACGTCCGTTGAAGATGATAGTGTCGCCAGGGCTCTCTTCTGTACCTGCGACGAGTGAGCCAATCATCACTGAGCTACCACCAGCTGCGATAGCCTTCACGATGTCGCCCGAATAGCGCAAGCCGCCGTCGGCGATCAATGGAACGCCAGTGCCCTGGAGTGCAGAGTAAACGTCGTAAACGGCAGAGAGCTGCGGAACACCAACGCCTGCTACGACGCGGGTTGTGCAGATTGAACCCGGACCGATACCTACCTTAACGGCATCAGCACCGTTGTCAACGAGCATTCTTGCTGCCTCGCCAGTAGCCACGTTGCCCACAACGATGTCTACGTTCGGGAACGAAGCCTTAGCCTCGCGGAGCTTCTCGATAACGAACTTAGAGTGGCCGTGAGCGGTGTCGATAACGATAGCGTCGGCACCTGCCTCTACGAGTGCACTCATGCGGTCGAGTGTGTCAACCGTTACGCCTACGCCTGCTGCTACGCGCAGACGACCCTTCTCGTCCTTGCAAGCCATTGGCTTATCCTTTGCTTTGGTGATATCCTTGTATGTGATAAGACCAACGAGGTGGTTCTCGCTGTCTACAACCGGCAGCTTCTCAATCTTGTTCGACTGCAGGATGTCTGCAGCAGCTGCGAGGTCGGTCTTGATGTGTGTGGTCACGAGGTTCTCGTGTGTCATCACGTCGTCGATGAGCTTGTCGAGATGGCGCTCAAAACGAAGGTCGCGGTTGGTGACAATGCCCACGAGGTGGCACTCGTCGTCTACTACTGGTATACCGCCGATGTGATATTCCGCCATCATTTCGAGGGCATCCTTCACGGTTTTGCCACGACGGATTGTCACCGGATCGTAGATCATGCCGTTCTCAGCACGCTTTACGATGGCTACCTGACGCGCCTGGTCTTCGATAGACATGTTCTTGTGAATAACACCGATGCCGCCTTCGCGTGCGATGGCAATAGCCATAGCCGACTCCGTTACGGTGTCCATGGCTGCTGTGACAAAGGGCACATTCAAGCAGATGTTACGCGAGAACTTGGTTTTCAACTCTACCGTCTTGGGCAGTACCTCTGAATAAGCGGGGATAAGAAGGACGTCATCGTATGTGAGACCGTCCATTACAATTTTATCAGCAACAAATGATGACATATAACTTAAAAATTTATTGCGTGCAAATTTAGCAATAAAAATCCATACGCGAAAAATAAAAGTCGATTTATTTGTGGCGTTAATGCTAATTAACGGATTTTGTGGAAGCTTGGGTCAGTCAGGGGGTGCAGTTGTCTCAACTGCACCAACACAATAGGTGCACTGTTAAATATATTTGGTGCACTTGAGACAAGTGCACCCCCTGACTGCACCCCTTGGCTGTGTTAGTTGGCTTGTTCGGAGAGGAACTTTATGCGCACGAGGCGTATTTCGTTCTCTTCGTAGTCGCCGAGTTCGTCGAGTGCGGTGTCGATGTCGTCGGTGTCCGACTCGCGGAAGTACTCGTAGATATCGTCTATTTGGTCTTCGTCCATCACGTCCTCAAGGAAGTAGTCTATGTTCAGCTTCGTTCCGCTGTAGACGATGGCATCGAGGTCGTTGAGCAAGTCCTCGAAGTCGAGTCCAAGTGCTGAGGCAATATCGTCGAGTGGCATACGTCGATCGAGATATTGTATTATCTTCACCTTCTTCATTGAGTCCTTCGCTACGGTGCGCACGAAGAGCTCTTCGGGGCGTTCTATCTCGTTGTCTTTGCAGTACTGGCTAATCAGTTCGCAGAACGGCTTGCCATAGCGGTTTGCCTTGCCCACGCCGATGCCCTGAATGTTGCGCAGCTCTTCGAGCGTTACGGGGTACATCGTTGCCATCTGTTCGAGCGATACGTCTTGAAAGATGACGTATGCCGGCAGGTTCTGCTTGCGTGCGGTCTTCTTTCTGAGGTCGAGGAGCATGTTGTAGAGTGTAGGGTCGAGCGCAGAAGCTGTTGCTTCGCTTGCTTCTTCCTCGGTTTCCGAGAAGTCGGTGTCCTCTACGTATGTGAATGGTGTAGGGTTCTTCACGTAGCGCTTGCCTGCGGCTGTCATCTTCAGAAGTCCGTAGCTTTCGATGTCCTTGTGTATGTAGCCTGCTATCATGCCTTGGCGTATCACAGGGTTCCATATCTTCACGGGCATATCCTCGCCAGCACCGAACTCTTCGAGTTGTTCGTGGTGGTGACTCACGATGTCGTCTGTGGCGCGTCCTTTCACGAAGTCGACGATATAGTCTTGGCGGAAAGCCTCCTTCACGGCGATGATAGCTTTCAGAACGATGAGCAGAGCCTCTTGACCGTCGCGCTGCACTTTCGGGTGTAGACAGTTGTCGCAGTTGCCGCAGTTCTCCTTTGTGTATTCTTCGCCGAAGTAGTGGAGCAACACCTTGCGTCGGCATACCGATGTCTCGGCGTATGCGGCAGTCTCCTGCAGCAGTTGCTTGCCGATGTCCTGTTCTGCCACGGGCTTGCCCTCCATGAATTTCTCCAGTTTCTGCAGGTCTTTGTAGGCGTAGAAAGCGATGCATATACCTTCGCCTCCGTCGCGTCCTGCGCGTCCCGTCTCTTGGTAGTAGCCCTCAAGACTCTTAGGTATGTCGTAGTGTATCACGAAGCGCACATCAGGTTTGTCGATGCCCATGCCGAAGGCTATGGTAGCCACGATTACGTCGATGCGCTCCATGAGGAAGTCGTCTTGCGTCTGCGAGCGTGTTGCCGAGTCGAGTCCGGCGTGGTAGGCAGCGGCTTTTATGTCGTTGGCTTTCAGCACGGCAGCCAATTCTTCCACCTTCTTGCGCGAGATGCAGTAGATGATACCGCTCTTGCCAGGGTGTTGTTTTATGAATTTTATTATCTGTTTGTCAATGTCGTTCGTCTTCTGGCGCACCTCGTAGTAGAGGTTGGCACGGTTGAACGAGCTCTTAAACTCCTTTGCGTCGGTGATGCCGAGACTCTTCTTTATGTCCATGCGCACCTTGTCGGTGGCAGTGGCTGTGAGTGCTATGACTGGTGCTGCGCCAATCTTGTTGATTGTGGGGCGTATGTTGCGATACTCGGGGCGGAAGTCGTGTCCCCACTCCGATATACAATGCGCCTCGTCGATGGCGTAGAACGAAATCTTAAACGAACGGAAGAACTCTAAGTTGTCCTCTTTGTTGAGCGACTCCGGTGCCACATAGAGCAGTTTAGTGCGTCCTTCGTGTACGTCTTTGTACACTTGATTGATGGCAGCGCGGTTGAGTGACGAGTTCAGATAGTGAGCCACGCCACTTTCCTCGCTGAGTCCGTTCACTACATCCACTTGATTTTTCATCAGCGCGATGAGTGGCGACACCACGATTGCGGTGCCTTCCATGATTAGTGACGGCAGCTGATAGCACAAACTCTTGCCTCCGCCTGTAGGCATGAGCACGAATGTGTCATTGCCTTCAAGCAGATTGCGTATAATAGCTTCTTGATCGCCCTTGAACGAGTCGAACCCGAAGTGGTGTTTTAGCTGTTCGTTGAGGTTAATTGTAGCAGTCATAGTAATATAAAGTTCTTAATATCCTTTCGGATACTATTGTAGATTTGACTTCTCCAGTTGCGCTTTTGCGTACTCCAGCGTTACGGTGAAGTTGTCGATGTTCTTTGTTGGGGCCTCGAACATGGCATCCATCACGATTGACTCCACGATAGAGCGCAGTCCGCGTGCACCGAGTTTGTACTCAACGGCTTTGTCCACGATGAAGTCGAATGTGTCTGGTGCGAACTCCAGTTTGATGCCGTCCATCTCGAAGAGCTTTGTGTACTGCTTTATGATGGAGTTCTTCGGCTCTACGAGGATGCGTCGCAGTGCTTCGCGGTCGAGCGGATTGAGGTAGGTGAGCACCGGCAGGCGTCCGATAATCTCGGGTATCAAGCCGAACGACTTCAAGTCTTGCGGCAGGATATACTTCATGAGGTTGCCCTTGTCGATGCTGCGCACGTTCTGCACCGAGTTGAAACCCACCACGTGAGTGTTCAGACGCTGTGCTATCTTGCGCTCGATGCCGTCGAATGCACCACCGCAGATGAACAGAATGTTGCGTGTGTCGACGTGTATATAGTCCTGGTCGGGGTGCTTGCGTCCACCCTTTGGCGGCACGTTCACCATTGTTCCCTCGAGCAGCTTGAGCAGTCCTTGCTGCACACCCTCACCGCTCACGTCGCGTGTGATGCTCGGGTTGTCTGCTTTGCGCGCTATCTTGTCTATCTCGTCGATGAAGACGATGCCTCGCTGCGCTGCCTCCACGTTGTAGTCAGCCACCTGCAGCAGGCGCGAGAGTATGCTCTCCACGTCCTCGCCCACGTATCCCGCCTCGGTGAACACCGTAGCGTCGACGATGGTGAACGGCACCTTCAGCAGCTTTGCTATGGTGCGTGCAAGGAGAGTCTTGCCCGTGCCGGTCGAACCGACCATGATGATGTTGCTCTTCTCTATCTCCACGCCGTCGTCCTCAGCGTCATTGGTGTGCTGCTGCAGACGTTTGTAGTGGTTGTAAACGGCTACGGACAGATACTTCTTTGCATCGTCCTGACCGATGATGTATTCGTCGAGATATTCTTTTATCTCTGTTGGCTTCGGCACGTCGTTGAGCGACACGTCGAACGCGCCCGAGTTCTTACGTGTTCCCTCCGGTCCGAAGCCGGCTTCGAGCACTATCTGGTAGGCCTGCTGCGCACACGAGTCGCAGATGAAGCCGTTCATTCCGGTTATGAGGAAGTTTACGTCCTTCTCGCTTCTTCCGCAGAAGCTACATACTTTCTTTGGCATTTTCGTTTTTCTCTTCTCTTTTACTTCTTGCGTATCATTACCTGGTCAATCATTCCGTACTCCTTCGCCTCCTCGGCTGTCATCCAGTAGTTGCGGTCGGAGTCAGCCCACACCTTGTCGAACGGTGTATGCGAGTGTTCGGAGATGATGGTGTAGAGTTCTTTCTTGAACTTCTGTATCTCGCGTGCTTCGATCTCGATGTCCGAAGCCTGACCCTGCACGCCGCCGAGCGGCTGGTGAATCATCACGCGGCTGTGCTTCAGTGCCGAGCGCTTGCCTTCTTGACCTGCCACGAGCAGCACTGCTGCCATCGAAGCCGCCATGCCTGTACACATCGTAGCCACGTCGGAGGTGATGAACTGCATGGTGTCGTAGATGCCGAGGCCTGCTGTCACGCTACCGCCAGGCGAGTTGATGTATATAGAGATGTCCTTGCCTGGGTCTACTGAGTCGAGGTAGAGCAGCTGAGCCGAGAGTGTGTTAGCTGTATAGTCGTTGATTTCGGTGCCGAGGAAGATGATGCGGTCCATCATCAAGCGCGAGAACACGTCCATCTGTGTCACGTTGAGCTGGCGCTCCTCAAGGATGTACGGGTTGAGGTACTGCGCCTGAGCCTTCATCACGTCGTCGAGCATCATGCCGTTAATGCCGAGTCTACTTGTTGCGAATTTTCTAAAGTCGTTCATATCTGTAAGTTTCGTTTTTTCTAAAGTTCTGTTCTGCTTCGTGGGTTCCAATCCTGTTTTACCCGTGATATTATACTATATAATAATGTGTAGTTTATAATGTATGACATAGAAGCAGATACAAAGATACAAAAAATGTAGCTAACGCGCTCCATATTCCGAAGAATTTTTTTGTAGCTTTGCAACTTATCGCTTTCATTATCAGTCAAACATATAGAAACAACTAAAAAATACGAATAGATATGAAAAAGACAATCTTTTTAATGGCAATGCTGCTCGCGCTCAGTGCAGCGGCTCCTATGGCTTCCGTCGCACAACAGTCTCACCGCAACCGTCCGCACACGCAGATGGTGGACAAGAAGGACAAGGACGCTACCGACGAGGAGGAGGGCGTAGTGGCTTACTCGGATACTGTAACTGCCGACACGGCGTCTGCCACTAACGGCGGAGCCACGTTCGACAACGATGCCCCCGTCAGTCGCGACGAACTGCTCTCGTTCTACAACAGTTTACCCGGATGGATCATAAAGTTCTTCCTTATAGTGTGCGTTTTCGTGCCGATGCTGCTGTGCTTCCTTGCGCCTATCATTGTCGTTCTGCTCGTCATACGCTACTTCATGCGCCGCCACAAAGACCGCGTGCGACTGGCTGAGATGGCTATGGAGAAGGGCGAACCGTTCAACGACGAACTGAAACCGCTCAGCAAGAAGTCGCCCGAGTATATGTGGCGCCGCGGAGTGCGCAACACGTCGATTGGTGCCGGACTCATGATTTTCTTTTGGTTCTTCGGTATGCAGTCGCTCATGGGCATAGGCGCTCTTGTGGCGTGCATCGGACTCGGACAGATGTTCATGGTGAAGTACAACTACGACAGTAAGATGCCGTGGCAGAAGCGCGATGACGAGGACGAAACCGACCATTGACCCCATTCTTTTAAAGACAGAACGATATGAAGGATACTAACGACGATCTCTCTCTTATACAGCAGGTGGCTGAGCTTCACGACAAGACGGCTTTCGACCATCTTGTCAGGAAGTATCAGTCGCCTATAAGGCGCTTCTTCCTACACCAGACGCTGGGAGACGCGCAGCTGAGCGACGACCTCGCGCAGGACACCTTCATAAGGGCTTATACCAGCATCGGGACGTTTCGCGGCTCGGCGGCGTTCTCCACATGGCTCTTCCGCATAGCCTACAACGTGTTCTACGACTATCGGCACCGGTTGCGCCCGTCTGCCGATGACCTCGACGCAGTGTGCCCCGCTGCAGCCGGTGCCGACCGGTCGCTCGGGATGGATGTCTACGGTGCTCTCGCCCGTCTGCCCGACGCTGAGCGCACATGCGTCACGCTACAGCTCGTCGACGGCTATCCCATCGAACGCATCGCCGCAATAACGGGCATGGCGGAGGGCACGGTGAAGTCGCATCTCTTCCGCGGAAAGCAGAAACTTACCGCATTCCTGCGGCAGAACGGATATTCTTAGGCCTTAAATGTAGGTGGAAAATAAAAGACATCGTAAAAATTCAATCATGCTATGACTGATGTAAAGAATAAAATAAGTTATGACGAGACTGTCGACGAGGCGCTTCTTCAGCGGTTCTTCGCCGACAGCACTCGTATGGATATCGCTGACGAAGGATTCACCGATCGCCTCATGCGCCGTCTGCCCGAGGAGGTGGATGCCCGCTGCTACCGTCTCTACCGCTTGTGGACGGCAGCGATGGCAGCGGTCTGCGTTGCCGTCTTCTTCTTCGTCAACGGCTTCCAGCTGCTCAAGCTGCGCGTGTGTGGCGCGGTTGGCGGTTTCCTCGGCGATGTGGCTCACGCCATACAGGATAGGGTGGGCTCGCTCTCGCTCTCGCTTCCCGCTTCCGTCTCCTTCCCCCCGTCAGCCGAGTGGACAACGCTGTTCCATACTTCGCTCATGATAGCGATAGCACTGGTTGTGCTCGGCTCGCTCGTGCTATACGACCTCAATGAGTCGGTCTGATTCACAAACCGTCTCGTCTTTCTGTTCGCGAAATGTCATTCTTCTGTTCACGAAATGTCATCCTTCTGTTCACGAAATGTCATCCTTCTGTTCATGAAATGTCATCGTGTGGCGTACGGAATCTGATCGTGTGGCGTACGGAATCTGATCGGGCGGCGAACGGAATCTGATCAGGCGGCGAACGGAATCCGATGGTTGAAGTGTAGAATTCAGTGGCGTCCTCTGCCACTATCGTGCTGCGTATCTTCTTTATCCATTCTGTCGACGACAAGGACTTAGTATCTGTCTCGCAAGTTGTCGTATTCCTTTATTTCTTTTTCGAATGCCATAGGTCTTCTGTTTCAGATTGCTAAGATACGATTTTTGTAGGAAAGCACCAAACACTTAAACAAAAAAAGAGGATACAACCGAAGCTGTATCCTCTTTTTCGTGACTCGCATGGGGCTCGAACCCATGACCCCAACATTAAAAGTGTTGTGCTCTACCAACTGAGCTAGCGAGTCTCCGTATTTGCTTTGTATTCCAAAAGCGAGTGCAAAGGTAGTGGTTTTTTGTAATATACGCAAATATTTTATTTGTTTTTTGCGTTTTCCGCTCCTATTTCTTCTATTTCTGTTGACTTTCTACTGCTTTTTGCGTGTTGTTCTCGTCTTCGTTAAGGTGTTCTTTTGTCACGTAGCGTTGCCAGTAGGCAATGATCAGCGATGTGAGTGGCAGCGCGACAATCAGTCCGATGAAGCCGAGCAGTGTGCCCCACACCGAGAGCGAGAGCAGCAGTATGGCAGGGTTGAGTCCCATCGCTTTGCCCATGATTTTCGGTGTGACGAACATGTCGGTGATAATCTGCACTACGCAGAATAGTCCGAATGCCAGTCCGAACACCATCCAGAAGTCCTGCCCTGTGTCGGCTGCTTTGAGCATGGCGAGGAAGGCGGTAGGGATGAGTGCGAAGGTGTGCAGATAGGGTACGAGGTCCATCACGCCGATGAGTATGCCCAGACCGATAGCCATGGGGAAGTCCATGAGGCTGAAGCCTACGCAGAACATGATGCCCATACATAGTGCCACGAGACTTTGTCCGCGTATGTAGTTGTTCATTTCGCGCTCTACGTCCTGAGCCAGTTCTTGCCAGAACGGGCGGTTCTTCTTCGGGAATATCTTCACCCAGCTGGTGGTGAGGAACTCATAGTCGAGTAGTATGAAGAACGTGTAGAGCAGTGTGATACACGAGGCGATGATGGACATTATGATGTTGGCTGTCTGTCCTATCACAGAGAACACCTTCGGCATTGCCGTCTTCAGTGTGTCGCTGAAGTCCTTGCTCTTGAAGAAGCGTTCTATCGCTTCCTGGTTCTGCACCGCCCAGTCTTTCACCATACGCGAGAAGTCGTTGGTGTGTGTGGTTTGATGTAGCCAGTGGAGTATGAACTCGTATAGCTTCTGAAACTGGCTCACCATCGGTGGCACGATGAAGTAGATGAGCAGTCCGATTACCGACAGAATGGCGAGCATGGCGATGATAATCGCTATGGCACGTATCTTTATGTGCATACGATACTGTATGAACTTCACCATCGGGTAAAGCAGGTATGCCAGCAACCATGCGATGAAGAAGGGTAGCAGCACGCTGCTCAGATAGTCGGTGATGGCAAAGACGGCAATACTAATGGCGGCTACTGTTGCCCAGCGTATCACTTTGTCGAGTGTAATCTTTTCTTCGCTCATATAATTATTTGTTTGTTGCTTTCTTGTAGCACTCGCGGCAGAGCGGTTCGTATTCGGTTTGCTCGCCAATGAGCACCTGGTTCTGGTCGTGCACAAGGCGGTGGCTCACGTAGGCGAGTGCTCCGCACTTCACGCAGATGGCGTGTACCTTTGTCACCTCGTCGGCTACGGCGCACAGAGCCGGTATCGGCCCGAAGGGCGTACACTGGAAATCCATGTCCAAGCCGGCGATAATCACGCGCACACCGTTGTTGGCGAGTTGGTTGCACACCTCTACGAGATCCATGCCGAAGAACTGTGCCTCGTCGATGCCCACCACGTCGAAGTCGTAACCCTCGGTGCTGGTGGTGTGGTTCTGCACGTACTCCAGTATCTCCTTCGATGTGCTGAGTGGTACAGACATCACGGCGTTGCGGTCGTGGCTCACCACCTCCTCCTCAGAATAGCGTGTGTCTATCTGTGGTTTGAATATAACTACTCTCTGGCGGGCGAATGTCGCTCGCTTGATGCGGCGTATCAGTTCCTCGGTCTTGCCCGAGAACATCGAACCGCACACAACTTCGATTCTACCTTGGCGATACTTCTCGCCCTCTAAATTTGCTTTCATTGTGAGTACAAATTTACGAATACGTTTTAAAAATTGCAAAGAAACGACATGTTTTTTTGCCGTTCTTGATTAATATAGCTATATTTGCCCACAATATGGGTATATTATATATTGTGCCTACTCCGGTGGGCAATATGGAAGATATGACGATGCGTGCCATTCGCATATTGAAAGAAGCCGACTTGGTGCTCGCCGAGGATACTCGCACATCGGGCATTCTGCTTCAGCATTTCGATATAAAGAACCGGCTGATGTCGCATCATAAGTTCAACGAGCACGGCACTACGGCTTCAGTTGTCGACCGTCTAAAAGCTGGCGAAACGATAGCACTCATCAGCGATGCCGGTACGCCGGGCATCAGCGACCCTGGTTTCTTCCTCGCTCGCGAGGCTGCTAAGGCTGGCATCACGGTGCAGTGTCTGCCCGGTGCTACGGCGTTCGTTCCGGCAATCGTCAGTTCGGGGCTGCCCTGCGACCGCTTCTGCTTCGAGGGTTTCCTGCCGCAGAAGAAGGGCAGACAAACGCTTCTGCAGTCGCTGCAGACAGAGACGCGCACGATGATATTCTACGAGTCGCCCTATCGCTTGGTGAAGACGCTCGAGCAGTTTGCTGAGTTCTTTGGCGATGATCGTCAGGCGAGTGTGTGTCGCGAGATTTCAAAACTGCACGAGGAGAGTGTGCGCGGAACGCTCGCAGAGATAATCGCCCACTTCAAGCAGACCGAGCCACGTGGCGAGATTGTCGTTGTAGTGGCAGGCTGCGCTGGCGTAGACATATCGGCACGCAAGGCACTGAAAGAACAGGCTAAGGAGAAGAAACCGAAGCTAAGCAATAAGGAGCGCTACGCTCTGCGCGAAGCTGCGCCCGAGGAGTTTAAAAAGAAGAAGTTTAGAAACGAAGAATAGAGAAATAACAACAAAACGAATAATATGAAAAAACTATCTTTTGTACTATTATCAATGATGTTGCTTGCTATAACATCATGCGATTTTACGAACAAATCGAAGGGTGAAACAAATCAAGATGAAGAGCAGGTAGACTCGCTCCAGCGCATCATCTCGCAGAAGGATGGCGAAATCAACGACATGATGGAGACATTCAACCAAATTCAGACCGGCTTGCGCGAGATAAGTGAGGCGGAGAATCGTGTCATAGTGGCTAAGTCGGGAGAGGGTGCCAATAGCCGTCAGCAGATGCTGGAGGACGTGCGCTTCATCTCTTCTACAATGCAGCAAAACCGTGCTCTGCTTGAGAAGTTGCGTCAGCAGCTCCGCGAATCGAGCATTAAGGGCGACCAGCTGCGTCGCACTATCGAAGGACTCGTTGCTCAAATCAACGATAAAGAGCAGCAGTTACAGCAGTTGCGCGCCGAACTCGACGCTAAAAACATACACATCGCCGACCTCGACAAGACCATCACGGGGCTTAACGAGAATGTCTCGACGCTGAAAGAGGAGTCGTCGAAGAAGACGGAGACCATCAACGATCAGGATGCACAGCTCAACACCGCGTGGTTCGTATTCGGTACAAAGAAGGAACTGAAGGAACAGCGCATCCTCGATGGCTCGAAGGTGCTGCAGGCTAACTTCAACAAGAGCTACTTCACAAAGATTGATATCCGCGTGCAGAAGGAGATAAAACTCTACTCTAAGTCGGCTAAGATTCTTACCATGCACCCGTCAAGCTCGTACACCTTGCAGCAGGATGCCAATAAGCAGTACGTTCTGCGCATCAGCAATCCGCAGCTCTTCTGGTCAACAAGCAAGTATCTCGTAATCCAGGTGAAGAAATAATGCGCATAGGTGTTATCGTAGCGATGGACAAGGAGTTTGCACAGTTGCAAACGTTTGCGTCCGACAAGAAAGAACAGACCGTTGCCGGTCGCACATTCGTGGTGGGCAGCATCGGCGACAACGAGATAGTAATGCAGAAGTGTGGCATCGGCAAGGTGAACGCAGCGGTGGGAGCATCCGAATTGATAGCAGCCTTCCACCCCGACCTCGTCATCTCCACCGGTGTAGCTGGCGGTGCCGACACAAGTCTTGAGGTGTGTGAGGTGGTGGTGAGCACCGCTTGCTGCTACCACGATGTCTACTGTGGCGACGAGTGCGCCATGGGGCAGGTGCTCGGAATGCCTGAGCGTTTCGAGAGCGATGCACGCCTCGTAGCCACCGCCACATCGCTCAACTGCCACACGCGCGTTCATGCCGGACTCATCGTCACCGGCGACTGGTTTGTCAACTCGCGCGAGAAGATGCAGCAAATCCTCGACGACTTCCCCACGGCTATGGCAGTCGACATGGAGAGCTGCTCAATAGCGCAGACCTGCCACATCTACAACACACCGTTCGTCAGCTTCCGCATCATCAGCGACATACCGCTCAAAGATCATAAAGCACAGATGTACTACGACTTCTGGGAGCGCATGGCTGAAGGATCGTTCGAGGTGACAAAGGCGTTCCTTGAAAAAGTAAAAAAGTAAAAAGGTAAAAAAGTAAAAAGAGCCTCTCCCAACCCTCAAACCCCTCCCAACCCTCCTCGTCGGGGAGGGCTTAGGAAGGCCAGAGAAGGCTTAGTCAGCAATGGCTTAAGAAGGCCTAAGAAGGCTTAGTTCGGCTTAGACGCCGCCTAAAACAATAAGACAATGGAAAAAATACCAAGTTTCACAATAAACCACAACACCCTCTTGCGCGGCATCTACGTCTCGCGCAAAGACACAGTAGGTGGCGACACCGTAACAACCTTCGACATCCGCATGAAGGAACCCAATCGCGAGCCGGCTTTGCACCCAGGCGCACTCCACACCATCGAGCATCTCGCTGCTACATACCTGCGCAACGATGCCGAGTGGAAGGACCGCATCGTCTATTGGGGACCGATGGGCTGCCTCACGGGCAACTATCTGCTGATGCGTGGCGACCTCCAGCCGAGTGACATCGTCGACCTCATGCGCCGCACGTTCCGCTTCGTGGCTGACTTTGAGGGCGAGATACCTGGCGCAGCACCGCAGGACTGTGGCAACTGGCTGCTCCACGACCTGCCAATGGCTCGCTGGGAGTCGCGCAAGTACTGCGAGGAGGTGCTCGATGTTATTACCGATGCCAATATGACTTATCCTCAGAAGGAGGATTAACCCAAAAGCACGGAAGTAGCACTGAGGGCAACACTGCATTAGTAGAATAACGATTAAACACTGTTTGACAAGAAAAAGTTGGCAAATAATTTTGCCGAACCACCGAAATTGCTTACCTTTGCACCGCTTTACAAAAGCACGGGATGTAGCGCAGTTGGTTAGCGCACGCGTCTGGGGGGCGTGAGGTCGCAAGTTCGAGTCTTGTCATCCCGACCTGATAAGAACATTGGCTTTTCCTTATAAAAAAGGGATTTCCAATGTTTTTTTTATTTGTGACCATTACTACACATTGAACATTATTGCACAAATATGAACAATATTGAATAAAATAACTTGCAAATAACTCGCAAATGGCTACTACTAAATTATATCTAGACACAAGGGGGAAAAAAGAAAATGAAGCATCCCCATTAAAGGTTTGCATAACAAGCCATGGTAAATCTACATATATAAGTTTGGACGTTAAGCTTTCAAAGTCACAATGGGATGCAGAGAAACAAAAAGTTAAGAATGCTCCAAATGGAAAGTTAATCACCTCATATATTAACAATAAAAAGGTGCAAATAGACAACGCTATTCTTGAACTGTCTATGCGTGGCGAGTTAACAGGATTGACAATCACACAAATAAAAAAGAAAATACAGGAACACATTAGTCCATCCGTAAAAAATGACGATTTGTTTATTACGCGCTTCCGTATTTTTGGAGAGAGCCGTATAGCAGAACGAACGAAGGAAATCTATGCGACTACACTAAAAAAGATATTAGAATACGACAAATATGCGCCAAGTCTATCTTTTGAACAGATAACTAAAGAGTGGCTTGTAGGTTTCGATAATCATTTGAAGAATCAAGGTCTTGTAAAAAACTCTCGTAATATACACCTCAGAAACATAAGGGCTGTTTTCAACGATGCTATAGATAATGAGATTACAAGTCATTATCCAATGAGAAAATTTAACATCAGCCCAGAAGAAACGACGAAAAGGTCATTGACAATTGAGGAGTTAAGGTGTCTATTTTCACACAAAGTAGAGAAATGGCAAGAAAGATATTTGGACTACTTTAAGCTGACATTTTATCTGATAGGAATAAACCCCGTAGACTTGTGTGCTTGTACTGATGGTGATGTTATAAATGGTCGTCTCGTGTACAAAAGACATAAAACTGGAAGAATGTATAGCATAAAAATTGAATCTGAGGCTATGGAGATAATAAGTAAATATAAAGGTGTTAACCAACTTGTAAACTTTACCGAGAAGATGACAACATACAAAACATTCGTAGGTAAGGCAAACAAGGCATACAAAAAAATAGGTGATGTTGTAAAAATAAAGAACGACGAGAAGACTAAACATAATAGGAAATTCAGTTATCATATAAAGTATAAGCCTTTCTTTCCATCACTTTCAATATATTGGGCGCGGCACACCTGGGCGACAATAGCTTTCTCTATTGGAATACCAGAAGAGATTATAGCTGAGGCTTTAGGACATTCGCACGGAAACAGGACAACAGCAATCTATATTGACAAGAGTGTTGCCAATATAGACGCTGCTAATAGAAAGGTTATTGATTATGTCTTATATAACAAGGAGGTAGACTAGCCTATCTCCTTGTGTTGATTAGAGTTCTATAACATATTTATTTATAAAGTCAACAAATGCTCTGTTTTGTGGAAGTAGGGCCGGTATATCCATCTTGTTTGCTTTGTACATGTTTGTTGCAGAGTTGTACATATCCCAAGCAGTCACAACCTCCTTTGTGTGATATGCTTCAAGCATATCTTCGGTAAAAACGGTTATTTGTGACTGATTAAGAGGGTATGTGATGTTTTCTCGTATCGACTTACGCGTTGTATCTGACTTGACACGCATCGCAGTCATAAGCCCTATCAGAGTGAACATTTGTTCGGCTGACACACGCGTGTTTTTCATCTTTTCGATGCGTTCTCTATCCGTTTCCACTATATGCCGCGCATCCACAAGCCACGACTTCAATGTATCAAGCATTGTAGATAGCTCGATTCCACTACCCTTTCTTCCTTTTTCTGAGTATGTAGACATGTAGAGTTCGGGGTTTAAAAGACACTGGTTATGGCAAATCATAACATTCGGGCCGAATCCAATCTGTATTCCTTTTTGGTGAAAAGCTACAGCAAGGTTCGTTGTGGTTTCGCCGTCATCAAAATCCGTGATTCTGATATTAGCGAAAACTCTTCTTAAAATGTGCGCTTCAACTGCGTTCTCCCCTTTCTGCGCTTCTACCTGTGGAAGCTTCACAACGCCGGGTTGATTTCTATCCCTATTTTGTGCTGCGAACATATCATACACCTCTACGTTATAGCCCACATCTTCACACTCGGCTATTACCTTGTTAAAAAGGTCGTAGTGATATATGCCCTTCAAAGGATGACCATACACATCATTCTCACGGTATGTTCTTCCAAGCTGTTCGAGGGTTATCTCCTGGGTTTTTGCTTTCTCAAAATCGAAGAACTTGTCCTCCGTCGCTGCTTCCATGGTTGCTACCATATTTGCAGCACTATCATTTAAATTCATGTTCATAATCTTTATTGCTTAATTGGTTAAACTTATTCCATCGGTATGCCATAGTCAGAGAGGATCTTATCCCTTTCTACATTGCTTATTCGAGTTAGGTTAATTTCTCTTTCTAACATCCCCTGACGTGTACAAATCTGTAATATCACAAAATCAATGTGATTCATCCACTGGCGCTGGCATTCAAGGCGATAATCATTAGCCTCCTTGAACGTCTTGAAGCCACCTTTGTAATCATACTCGCCGTCATCGCGTACAACATATAAATTAGTTCTCATCATCATCATCATCATCTAATTTTACGATATAAACTACTTCGTTCTCTCCGTATGGTGATTCGAACAACCACCATGTAAGACCTTTCATGTGCATCCTTAAAGCATCAATCAGGACATCTTCATCCAAAGAGTCACTAGTTACATATACAGCTAGATATGTTCCTTCGCGATGTTTCGTTGCTTCATGATGTTTTGCACATGGCGGCAATGCATTTTTTACTCCGAAGTGTGTTTCGAAGTCGGTCATTACATCATCTACTGAAAATGCAATATCCCCTCTTGCCATGCAATCAAAGAATTTTGCTACATTAATAATGTTCATAATATTGCGAATTTAATTGGTTTTATCTCGGTGTCATCTTAGCTAAATGCACCTGTTTTCATATACAAAGGTACTAATAATATGTAGTATATACAAATATACTAACAAATATTATAGTTAAAAATACTAAACATAATTACTTGATTATCAGCTGGTTACATGGTTGTGTTATTCGCACACTTCATGTAATATCATGTCAAAGAGTTTTTCGTTTGACAATTTAGGATAGCAACACATGAAAACAAAATAGAACCTGTTGGTAGCAATTTTAACTACGGAGCAGAATTTTTGGAATTCAAATTTTTTCTGTATCGTATCGTATTTAGAATAAGCAAACTTTAACATTGAAATATCCCAATTAGGAGCATAATGTATAATACCATGATCGTCTGTGTAATATCCACGGACTTCGCATTTTTGCGCACCCGACAAATCATGTGTGGGTGCGCCAGTATTTTTAAAATTGATTTTATCCATAATTCAAAAGAAATTAAATATCTTCTCACACAGTTCTCCCATGATATAGCAAGCCTGCTCGCCGCTCATATCAATATCGTACGCCTCACAGATGTGCGCCGTAACGTGCAGCAGTTCGTGACCGATTGTGTTCACCATCTCGCTTTCTTCTTCTGAGTGCCCGATAGTTACCACGCTCACCTTGTCCTTAACGTTGGAGTAGGTGAGCCCTCTGCTTTCGCCACCGCTTATGAAGTGACGGTAGGCTTTGCTTGTCACTTCGCTGACACACCCAATAGTCATAAGCTCGTTACAGAGATACACCGCGTCGTCGCTGCCATACCCAATGAAGCAACGCACATCCCAGTCGTACTTGTCGAGCCTTATGTCACGCCTAATCATAACAAGTCCTCCCAAGGTATAGGCATACCGTTGTGGCAGCAGTCGGCATAGAAGCGGTTGAAGATGAAGCCGTCCTTCTGGTCTGTATCATCAACCATATCTTTTACATACTGCGCCATTTGTTGCTCGTCCTTTATTGACTTGCCCCAGAAGTCTGCACTGCACATATTCGCCACATATACATGGTCGTAGCCGACGAGGTTTTCAAGCTGTAAGCCGTTCGTTTGCAACATCTCCTCGACTTTCTCTTTTGACAGCATCTCCAAACGTTCCTCCTTGCCCGTAGTTGGACTAATCATTCGCATTTGCTTGACAGCCCATTCACACATCTTCTTGTTGAAGTGATAGCCGTTGTATCTTAGATATGCTATCATTCCTTCGGGCTTCAAGTCGTACATATCCAAAGGCATCTTACATCTTCCCATAATATTTAGGTTTTAAGGGACTGGCAGGGAAGCGAACCTCCCCACCAGTCGGGTTAATTACTTAGTAGCGTCTGCGACCGCGATAACCGCCGCGTCGTTCTCCGTAGCGACCGTCATCGTCATCATCGTACATATCGCGCTCACGGCGTTCGTTCTCGTATCGCCAATCATCGCGATAATCGGGCATAGGTGAACGCTCACCGTATCGACCTTCGCCACGCTGCAAGCTGTCAAGACACGCCATTGCCTTGCCGCCATAGCGCAAGCATTTCTCTACGTTCTCAACAAGCTCACCCATCTTGTTCTCTGTGATTTCAATCATATACATAGCTCAAGCATTTTAGTTATTGCTGTTTGACTTTTTCAGTGCCTTTTGCAACATGCTTTCTATGTTTGATAAAGTACCCTCCATGCCGCAGACCTTGGTTTCGAGCTGAGATATTTTCTGCTCCTGCTCCTTGTCTTTGGCAATCTGAGGATTGAGAACACACATTATCTTCTCGCAGTTGCACACCACCTTCTCATGATAGTCCTTGCTTGCAAGCACCTCCTGCGAGTGTCGTAACATCGCTTCCACTTCGGCAATCATCGCTTCGCGACTTTCGCTTACTACCACATCGCCCGAGTTGGCAATCTGTCCGTTTGAAGGCAGTTGCTTGAACTCTGCTTCGCCGTCGGGCAACTTTACTTTCACATCTACAACCGTTTCAATAGGCTGCGCTGAAAACTGCCCTGGTTGATAGGTAGGGAACTTCGGCTGCGGATTACTTACGCTTACCACCTGTCCGATTTTCAATGTCGGCTCTTCACCTTTCTCAAGCACATAGAATATGCTGTTTGTTCTTAGTCCACTGAACATACAATTCGCAATTTAGTTGTTAAACAATACCCGTCATTAGCTGAAGGGTGTTAGTATCTCTCTCGAACCAGAGCTGATATACGCCAGTTCCGGCTACGTCGGCAACCGTAAGAGCTGCACCTCCGAACTTGGTGACAGCCTGCGTTACGCCGTTGGTCTCAAAGAGTATCGGCAGCGTGGTCGTTGTGCCCGTCGGTATCGCCTGTCGCAGATTTACGAATACCGTACCTCTGTAATTGGCGTTCAAGAAGGCGTGGTTCCTGAATGAGAATACCACACCGTTTGCGCCTACTGACACACCTGTAGAACCGATAGCTGCCGACCCTCTTCTATTGACCCATGAAAAAGGATAACCCCAAATCATAGTCGTTCCTCCAGTTAGATGGTTAGCCCCAAAAGCCGTTAGCTCCGTTGACTCCGTAAAGTCCGTATTGTGCTGCTACGCAGTTTGGGACAGCAGTTGCTTGTGCGTAATTTAACGTCACCGTCTCGGGCATTTTGCATTTGATACCTGCAACCTCCTGCTGCAAGCCTGCCAACACCGCATTGATAGGAGCGACCGCCTGACCTACAATCTGACTTGTCATAGCCGACGACTTGAACGTTGAGTTCTCCTCGCGCAGATGGTCTAACTTGTCCTGCATCTCTCGAAGCTCTGCGGCACGCTGTCCGTCAAGAATCTGCTGTGTGCTGTTCTTGATAGTAGTGCCGAGGTCACAAGTCTGTCTTTGTGTCTCAAAGGCAAGACTTGAGAAACCGCGTTCCTGATTTGTTGCAACGCCGTTGATGGCGTTCTGCAAGGTGTTGGTCTGCTGGCATGTGGCAAGTCTGTTCTCGCAGCAACAAGAAGCGAGCTGCTGTGCAATCTGCATATTGCCTTGCTGGAGAGCGTTGATAACTTGCATACCGCTCATGCCGACCTGATTGCCCACACCCTGAACCTGTGAGGTAAGAGCGGAGATAGCAGCCTGTATCTGACCCTCGGTGCAGTTAAGCTGCGTAGCGAGGTTGCTTAGAGCGTTTCTGTTGCCACCGATGGCATCCATGAGGAGCGAGCGACCGTAGTCGTTGTTGATTTCGTTGGCGATACCGCCTGCGCGACCATTGCCGAAGCCCCAGCCGTTACCTCCCCAACCCATGAGGAAGAAAAGGAAAATTACCCACATGAAGCCGTCGCCCCAACCATTGCCGTTCTTGTTCATGGCAAGGAGAAGATTAGGGTCAAGACCTCTCTGCTGAAGCAGAGGAGCGAGCAAACTCATCATGCCGCCCTGTCCGCCACCTTCATTGCCGAATACATAAGTTTTTGACTCAGACATAATACAATCTTTTTTTAAAATTTTACCTTAGTTGACTAAACACTATTGTAACGTTACACCGCAAAGTTAGCGAGTTACGACGGATAATGTTATAACACGCTCAAAGATTTTGTATTATGCTGATAATCAGTTGTATAAGGTGATAGTCGGTACTATCACGTTGTAAAATATTCTTTCCAATGTTTGAAGAATTGGAAAGAAATGGAAACAAAAAAAGAGAAGCCTCTTTACTTGCCTCTCTTGTGTTTTAAAAAGTGAAGAATGTCCCACTTCTTCCAGTATCGTGTGTGTCCGCGCTTCTTGCACTCACCGTTCGGTATTTCTCCTCGCTTGACCATTCTGTTGAGCGTTGCGTCGCTTACACCAAGTCTGTCCTTCACTTCCTCTGCGCTCATCATCGGGTTGAGCATATTCGGGAGTATGTCCTGGCAGAGTGTTTCTATGTCATCGTCACTCATACCGCAAGCCGTCACTTTCTCGCCGTTGCGCTGCTGCTCGTCTGCCTTAAAGCACGAATTGGCAAGCGATTGCAACAACGTGCCGAGCATCTTGTAGCCGAAAATCTTTCTCATAGCATTTCTTTTTAACTGAACATTCTTTTGCCGAGCTTTGATTTACAGCAAAACCAGTCGACAGCTCCGTAAATATACAACAAAAGCGTAAACGCCATGATTGCAAAGTGTGCCATTACCATCTCGTTGGTCGTGTACCAGTTCCAATATACAAGATGTATGGAGTTGACACCGAAGAAGTAGAATAACGGTATGCGATACTTCCAACATAGCCAAAAGAAGCGCGACATGAGAATTAGTACTATCGGCAGTACATAGACCATGATGTATATGAATGTGTAACACGCCCAGTTTGCCTTATGCACCACGAACATCTCCTTCGGATTGCGGCTAAAGTCGAATATTCCGTACATGTGCATTAGCATTATGGAGACCGGAATCCACTTGCTGATCCAACGTAAAAGCCTTAACATCTTGCGTGAATATTGATTACTATACTCTGCCAACAAGGACATGATTTCCGATATATCCTCGCCCTTTATGAGAGCAAGGAACTGCTTTTTATCGTCATTATTCATATTGATTTTGTTTAGTTTAACATAACGTTTATTAGTTTTATTTGATGCAAGTTAGTCATTTATTTTCAAAGTTGTATGTTTTGTTGTCTTTATTTATGTTTATTTAAACTCCGTAAAAACCACAAGTCTTTAGCTCATAGGTAGTTCACTTAAACTCCTTGCCTATCCATCACGGACGGGCAAGGCTCCTAAAAACAATTTACCTTAAACTAAAAAACTAATAACTAACCAATCAACATATTATCTTCTTCTGTGTATCAGCCAAAGCAGTAGCGAGATTAAACATAGTACCACCGCTCCGACCGCTATCTTGCCTGCGAACATCTGCGTCCGCTCCCACCATGTCGCCTTACGCTCAACTGGCACCGGCACTGGTATCGAGTCTGCTCGCAGGATAGACTTGTATATCGTGTCCGTCTTAACGCTCACCCTGTCACGCCATTTGTACACGTTCTTTGTCTTGTATATTGTATCTCCTATCATGTAACTCTCGACATATATAGAGTCATGTATGCGGAACGTATCGGCTTTGTGGGTGGTCTTATACAACGTGTCCGTCTTGTTAATCACTCGCTCCAACACAACAGGTTTCGGAGTTGTGCAGCTCGTTACCACAAGCAGGAGCAGATGCAGCATCGAGCCAACGATGATAGTAAAGCCGTAGCGACAAATATCGTCCCACTCAATACTCGGTAGCTTATAACGCTTCCATTGATAAACCTCACGCAGCACCATTACTGGCAGTGCAAGAACGCCTACGAACACCGAAGCCACAAACCAACCGATTGCGCCTTGTCGGTTTCGCTTATCCTCGTCGTAGCCTTCATCGACTACACCGAGCTTGTCTGCCTTGTAGAAAATAAAGAGCGTTGTCGCTCCCAAGATGATGCAGTTCAGTAGCATCAGAATTTCTCTTATATCCATACGCTTTTACTTTTGACATTATTATTAATCCGTTTCTTCTCTCCCATAGTCACGTGGCGGTTTTCGCTTCATGCACCCATTTATCGTACACTCGTTCCATTGGAGCTCGCGCATTCTCATAATAAGCGTGTTCTTATCGTCTTTGAGCTGACGGATGGTCGCACGCTGCTTGCCAATGTCGTCGTAGAGCGAGTCTATTTTGTTATTGAGTCTTGTGCGCTCCTCCATGTGCTCCTCATGCTCATGGTTGTAAAGGTTGTGCCATTCTTGAGCGTAAGCCATTGCGTTCGCGTCTTCGTCTTTCTGCGCAGACGCAGCTTCCTTTCGTTTCCGAGAGTTGTAGTAGAGGAGTTGTCCGACGATGCCGCTGCTTACAAGCAACGTTATAATCTGCAATACTGTATCCATTTCGCCTCCTTTATTCTATTGTGATATAAATCTGTTCTCCTCTCTCGTCCGCAGCCTTCAGCTTCGCGTACACCTTACGGAACGTCGCCGTTGAGTTAAGTACCTGTCCGACCGCCTTATTCTCACCGACAAGGATGCAGCCCTCCGTGTCCTTCGCAGTGTTGCCGCAGTGAATAAGTACGCCTTGGTAGCCGGGCGTATTGCACAACCTTGGCAGTCGACCCTTGCAGAACTGGTACTGCGCCCGACCTCCGAACCTTGGCGATACCGTCTTCATATCGACGAGGTATCTGCCTGTAGGTATGGCGGTTTCGCCTTTAATCTTCACTCCGCATATCTGCGCAACCGACATATTAGATGTCAGCCCTCTGTCCTTATCCTCGAGCGTGTCGCAGACATACTCGCCGTTGACGTACATCTTGCCTATTGTGTACGCCTCCTTTCTTGCTATTCGCTTTACTTTTATTTCCATGCTATTTGAATTTTTTGTTAATTAAAGTTATAAAATCACTTTTTATCTCTGTTTCTTACCAACTACCCTTACAAGTATTATAAAAATGTAGTAATTTTGTGAGTGAAGAGGAGTCCCCGAACCGATGCGATTGCTCGACTAAATGTCGATGTTACGCGTGCGTTTTAGGAGAGCCTCTTTATTTGTTTTCTCTTTATGTTTACGGCATATGTTTGCATATAACAACTTTTCTTTTCATTTTGGTGTTTAGCCACAATATTACAGATGCCAAACTTGATAAATTTACGTCTCATTTTTTTTACTTTTAAACGCACACCTTGTTTTAACCGTTTGGTTCTGCACCACGTGTATTTGTAAAGGTATATCCCTTGCTTGGCGGAGAATTCATCTAACGAACCCGCGTTAAAATTGAGACTTTGTGGCAGACGTTTATTTACTACCATGCCTTTCTCGAATTTTCTGTAAGGGCTTACGGTATCAAAAGAACTTGGAATGCCTTTGGAATCCAATGTAACCACATAAACACCATCCTTACTAAGTGTTACGTTTTTTACAAACCAGGCGCCACTGTTCGGAACGTTAATATATAGAGACACTCTAAAACAAGTATAAACATCAGATACTTTAGTGATTTCTATCTCATCATTTCTACCAGGTGAAACAGAATAGTAATGTGTTCTCACAGGTTCTACCCAACCCAATAAGGGAATAGGTCCATTAATAATAAATTTCACCTTAATACTATCTCCTTTCTTTGCCAGAAGACTTGATGTTTTATTGCCAACCAATAAGGAAATCATTTTATCATTGTTGGGCACAATATACCTTACCCTGTCAGATGATGATAAGGTCAGCAATGAGCATTTTATCGCCCTACCAACTACATATTCTATCTTTGGTTTGCTCTTTTTGACACTCGGGGTTGTTCGCGAAGACACGGGTGGAAGGACAACAAGCGCAGTGTCTACGGCAACGCCCTCAATCTTCACATCCATGCAGCCCTTGTTGGCTTTATCTCCGTTGTCGTCCTCGATGTCGGTGTCGCCATCGGGCTGTGTTGTCTCAAACACGGTATCGCTGCTTGCGTTGTTGTCAACGATGGCGAACTGCTCATACTCATAGCTTCGCCAGTTAGCACCATCCAGTACGCCCGTCACCTCCAAGGCGTAAGTGCCTAACGATAGTGTCGTGCCGTCAACGTCAGCCAAGAGCACATCATTAGACTCCTTGTCGATGGTGTAGGGGAGTGCGGTACGCTTGTACTTGCTAACGACGTGCACCGCGATATCGGTGCAATCAGTCAACGGAAACGATGCCTGTTCACCATTGACTATTTTTTTTACCGGTATGCGCAACGTAAAATCATTGCCTCTAACTATTTTCTTCATATTATTTTGTGTTCTATTGTTGTACTTTATATTTAACCATAAATATTTCCATTCCACCCTACGGCGGTTAAGCGGTTGGGGTTAGCTCCACTCATAGAATTGCCAAAAGTAGTCGTAACCTCGCAAGTCGTGATAAGTCTTTCATTTGAGGAAATTTCATTGACTTTTAGAGTTCCAGTTGAGGTCGTTGTTCCTCTTTTGTTTATTATACCTCCTCCATGTACAACGAATGCAACGTTTGCGCGATTCTTGATTATTAGTGTTTGTCCAACATATTGTAACGCTTCGTCGGTTGACACGCCATGAAGACTATTCAAACTATCTTTAGGATTGTTGAATGGCAATACAAGATCAACCTGCGAGGATTTAAAGTAATTATTGAAATCACCTTGAAACTCCACGAACGAGCCCGCATTAGTAAAGTCGAATAATACAACGCTTAAGGAAGCTGCGGGTATTCGGTATTGGTCTATGTTCTCTGGTGTAATAATTGTCTTTTTCTTTTTGACAAAACCGCCAAACAGACCTGCGCCAACCTCTAACAAACCTTTCTCATTAACGCTTGCGGTTGTCTCGCCGCTATTGTTGCGAATCTCGAACTTGTCCGCCGTTGCCGTTATCTTGCCGTTCTCGATGTCGATGCCCGTGCGCAGTATCTTTGCAGCAATACCACTGTCTTCGATAAAACCACTCTTGCCCTCTATCCAGTCGGTAGGAGTTGCACCCACCTCCAACTTCGGCATTGTCACCCACGCCTTTCCGCCTTGCAAACAACGGATTAAGACATAATTAGGTATGCCAGTGCCCTCAGAACGCCAGTGTACCCAATAACGCTTCCACTCGCTTGTGAGAGAGAAGCGACGACCTCCGTCGGCGTTGCTCGTTGTTGTATCGCGCTCGCTGTCTTCGGCGAATATGCTTAGATTAGAACCACTCCACATGTATGCGTCGATGCTGCCGGAACCTTTTGCTATAAACGAGAACATATAGTCCTCATCTTTTTTGATGATAGAACTAACGCTCCACTGCGCCATCTCAATGTATTTGGAGGCTGCGTTGGCATATATTACCGAGCATCCGTTGTTGTACGACTCGTTAGTGACCACTGACGCATCCATTCGCATCAGATTGCCGGATTTGGCGAACGTGCGCGTGTTGTCGAGAAGATTGCCCCCGATGTAGTCGTAATCGTCAGGCGATGCGCTCCAACACACAAAGTCCTCCGCAGTACCCTCTATGAGGATAGGGTGGGCGATGTATACCTGCTGACTCGCAGTAGATGCGTTAGCCTTTAGACACGCCACGGAAATCCACTCATAAAGGGCGTTCGCTGCAACGGTAAAGGTTTTCTGGTAGAGATACCATCCGTTGCTTGGCGTTATCGTTACTACGCCTAAATTCGCACTGCCGTTAGGACCGGTATATCCACCTGGTCGCGACGTGTCGGTTGCCGAGCTGTGCCATATCGTCTCGCCCACAACTTCTACTTTGGCTGACTTTGTGCGAGCCCAAAACGCCAGTGTGTACGTTTTGCCCTTGGTGACGTGTATGTTGCGAGAGTTTGCTGCTCCACCCCATTGCACACCGCCTGCCTTGGCATCGGGTGCGAATATCACATTAGCACCCTCATGCGCCGATGTGCGATATATCTTAGAGCGTAGAAGAAAGCAGCCTTCGCCTTGCTTGCGGAACAACGAGCCGACGAGCAGGTTACGTCGCTCGGCAAGAGTGTAGCCCACCTTCATCGCTATCTGTGTAGCGGTCTGTGTTATAGAAGAGCTAACCGTTGCTATTTGGTCGTTTACATCCTTCTTGGTAGAGTAGTCTCTCCTAACCTCTGTTCTTATATCATTTGCGGTCTGTGTTATCTGCGACTGCGTGCTTTTTATCTCGTCGTCAAGCTCTTCTTTGTTTCTGTTGACCGTTGTTCTGAGTCCATCCACGGACATTACAAGCTCCGCAAACGACTGCGTGCTTTTTATCTCGCCATTAGCCTTGCGCGTAATGAACCTGAACTTATCGGCTATGGCGAACATATCCTGACGCGACAGGACAAAGACCTCCTTGTTTTCTAACGAGTAGCTATCTACGCCTTCGTACATCTTTAACGATGGTGCATCCGCTCCGTATGCCGACAAAACAACGACCGACTGGCGAGCCGTGTCCGTCGTATTGCCCATCTGTACAAGCTCGTCACCTGCCTGCGGAATATCGCTGCCAGTATCGCAGAAATCAGCCAACACATCAATGAAATCTTTGCCTACCTTGTACACCTTACGCCAGTAGTATCTGTTCTTCACGTTCTCATTCACGCCCTCCTTGACGTTGAACGTCTGACAGCGCACAAGGTCGCCCTCGACGAACTGGTTTTCTATCTCCTCGTCGCCTTTCTTTTGCGAGAAGTAGCAGCGGTAAACATCGTAGCGCAGAGGAAGAGCTTCATATTCGGGAAGATATACACCTTTCTCGAAATAGACCACATTGCTAATCTTCATAGCAGCAGGCGACAGAACAATCTCACCACCTACGCTTTGAAGCTCTCGGATTACGAGCCTTACGAACTCCGCAGCCTTGCGCACAAGCAGGCGGTCTACCTCTAAGTAACTGTCACCACTTCCGTTGTAATCACCAAGTTTGAAGCCAGAGCCGAGCGCACCCGAACGGAACGCAGCTGACACAACCTCTTTGAGAGTTGCGATGCCGTCAGAGGAGATGCCGAGAGGGTTGTCTACAGTTTTCGCTCCGAATTTCAGACCTTTGACAAAACGAATGATTCCTTGTGCAATATCGTCTTCGGTCTTAGAGAGAAAATTGTTTCGTGTTCTACGTGCAGAATAAACATTGCTATCAGTTTCTGGTGTAACATCATTTTCCCCTATAACATACACACCACTACCTCCGTTTGCATCCGCTACTTGCTTTCCGCTGACAGTTATTGACTCAACCTTGTCTTCAAGTTGTCCAAGCCTACTGTACGAGGCTTTTTCTCCTATGATATAAGTCGGACTATCGTATGGTATATCAAGCTTTATCTCCATTCCTATAATGCGAGAATTGCGATAATGTTTACCATTTGCGTCAGTATCGGCAAACATGGGATTTATCAGCTTCACCTGTTCACCGAGGGGTTGATAGTCGTATGTTCCATTGTTATAGAATTTTTCCCCATCCATTACACACGTAAAATTGGAATTGTCTATCATAGACTTCTTGTAGTAAGTCTTTGCTCTTTCAAACAAGGCTTCTCTCGCATCTTGTATAAGGTTTGTTTCTGTTATCTTGGTCGCGTCCCAATTATACAGAAAAAACTTATCATTAACTTTAGGGCATAGTGTAGTGTCTGGAAGTTTTCGCCCATAGTTGTCATTGGCAACAACCTCAAAGTAGTTAACACCATCGAGTATCTTAAAGCTAATCTCAAACTCCATTCCAATCAACGCACCACTCTCAAACTTTATCATAAGAGTAAGATTGTGCTTAATCCAACTCTGTTTAAATGATGTCGCAAATGAATCGGTAGAAGTTACTTGCCAAAAAGTTTCTGTTGTTGTCGTTCCATCGTTATTCTTTGCAGTTTTATCATATGTCTTTATATTGCTGATGGTACAACTTACCTTTGGGTATTCATCATCAAACACTACAACACCCTCAATTGCCTGCCCATCATTTTTTACAACATTAGTATTTTCAATGTATCCGTCTTTTGAATAGAACCCCTCAGAATCTTCTTTTTTGTTAGGCAACATCAGATAATCTGTCGCCACCCCATCTGTGGTAACATCTTTTTCTGCACCAGTGAAGTAACCGCTAGGTATGTTCTTGTCAGAGCCAAAAGCGTACAAACGGGTTATGTAATCTGATTTTGAGTCTGATTGTGACATTGACAGCATATTTACCCCCTGCTCAAAGACAGTCTGCCCAGTCATTTCGCAATAGCCAAGGTAAATCACACTACCGTCTATCCACCACTCGCATTCAAGGGATTCTGCAATAGTATTGAGGGCTTCTATTATGCTGATTGAGTTGTACTCTACCAAGAAACGCTTTTCAGCATCGAACACAGACTTATTGTATGTCGTGTAATCAACGACGATATCTTTTCCATTATATTTATAGCCAAGAGCCTTTAAGTTACTTAAAACAACGTTGAGGTGCGCCGAGACATGTGCTGTAAGCTTGAATGAAGTTTCATTGGCTCCATGCTGAGGACGGTACTTGCAAATTTTGTTCTTCCATGCCATGTAGTAAGCATCCATCTGCATCTCGTAGTCATAGCCGTCTGTCGTGCTATTGTATTTCGGAAAGTACGCTGATGTTAGAACAAACAAACCAAAGTCTGGAATCTCTACAGAATCTCCAATCTCAAAATAGACTGGATTTTCCGTAGAGAACTTTAACTTTATGTAGTGGTTCTCCATGAGATGTCTTGACATCACGGAACCTTCACACAAATCTTCTATTGTGAAGAAATTTTGGCCGTTTCTATAAACCTGTATCATACGCTATATTTGCTATTTTCACCTCTGTCGCTTGGATCGGGCTCGTTTAGTTTTAGACTAAACTTTGCCATCTGGCGATTGAACTGACTAAATTGTGTACAAGATAAGTAAGTACATCTATACCATACATTCGGCAGGAATGACGTGTGAATAATCAATTCGCCGGTGGACAAGACTTCTTCGCAGAACTTGTAATAATTCGACATGAATGTCTTTTCGTCTTTCGCATGAATATTGAAGCCTATCGTAACATCGCGCTCATCAAGGCATGGATTGTGCTTGATTACATGTTTACCATTCTTATAGCGATATTTATTACTGATAAACTCCTTGCTCGGAGCTGGTGTCATTAATGCGCTAATTGCTGTGTCATCCATAAAGATGCCGTATTCAGTGTAAGCGTTTTTCCCATTTATGTATAGTTGTTCTTTAATTATCATATTTCCTTTAGTCTCTTGTTTATGTCATCAATCTTTGAACCAAATTCGCTATACGTGAGTTTGGCATACTTTACCATATCCTCTAGATAGCTGTTTGTCATTATCATCATGTTTCGTATCTCTGTCACAGCGCCATTGGTTGAGATTCCAGTTGATATTATCGTCTCCATATGCACAACAGCGGTGATCATACTTGCCGATATGCTTTCTCCTGCTATCTGTAAGGCAGTAAATCGACCATTAAGTTCATCTGCAGTTTCTTGCCCCATGGATTGCCAACCTCCGCTTGTGGCAGTCTGCGATGAAGAACCCGTATAACCTGTTACTTTTGAGGCTTCGTCTCGGAATTTCAAACCTTTGTTGACTATTGTGTTCCACTTGTTGTTTAGGTAGTCAATCTCTGTTTCTGAAAGACCATCCTCAGCAAGTTTAGACCATTCATCATAGAACTCCTTCAAATCCTTATCGAGGAGGTCTCCAATTTTAGCGTTAAGCACAGACTTCATAAGGTATTTAGAGAAATCGTCCGAAAAGTCTTCTGCCTCCTTATCCATATCCATCAATGCATCAAAGAAGTTACTCTTCATGTCCTCGAACGACATCTGGGTGTATTTCTCGCTCATTTGCTCGTTGAGGTCATTGATAGCATCAGCATACTTGTCGATATAGTCTTGTATCATACTCGGCAACTTGTCAGAGCGACCTCCCTTGCCTCCTTCTTTTCTATATTCGTTAAGGATAGACATGAACAAGTCTTTGTCTGTGTCCCGAATTTTCTTCATCTCTTCCGAAGATAGGGAGAGGAAGTCCTTGCTGCTTTTAACTGTTTTGCCAAGGATTTTTGACACTTTTTCCATGTCTTTTTTCCAAGTTTTATTGTCGTTAACAGAAGAATGGAGGGAAGAACGCCAAGTGCCATGCTTGTTCGCCTCTGCCTTCATTGCATCTGACGCGTTTTTTTCTTGCGCCTTGATGAGCTCCACTGATTCTTTGTATACCTCTTGTGCTCCCGTTATGGAATTTGTACCCTGTAGTGTATCATTCAGTTCTTCAAGACATGAGGCAAGTACGTCATTCTTTTGATTAAGCTCATCTATCTTATCCTGCATTTTTGCTGTATTGTCTGCGCCAATTCCTAAGACATTTGAAAACCCTTGTAAGGCAGAAATCCCCTTTGTTAAAGCTCCAATGTAGTTGCCGCTCTCAAAGTCTGCAACAGCACCAGCGGAGTCATTTAAAGCTGATAGACCTTGACCAATTTTAGCAGATGCTTCATCCATGCCAAGGCTGGAGAAAAGTTCTGGTAGCTGGTCTATACCACTTTTGGATATAAACTCCTGCGCATCAGAGAACCAATCGGCTATTTGAGCCTTGGTTGATTTCTTTGCTGCGTCCTCTTTGTCCTTCGCTTCTATAGTGGCTTTAGCGGTCTTTTCTCGTGCTTTAGCCAGCTTCCCTTCAAGCACAGCAAGGTTTGTCAGAATGGATGACATTTCCTTGTACTCTTTGGTAGACTTGTCTATGCTCGCCTTGTCTATATTAGCTTGTATGCCTGTGGTATCATCTCCGATAGCGCGCACTCCAAGATCTGCTGCCTTGTGGTTTGCCTGCTTTAAAGCTTTCTCATATTGTTTTTCAATGTCTGCTTCTTGCAATTTTGCTGAATTGAGGGCTTCTTGCGCTTCTTTAGCTTCATTGATACGACGTATGTTTTCCTGCTGCTTCGTACCTATAAAGTCGAATATTCCTCCCTGCTTGCTTATCTCGGCATTGATATCGTTGATTTTCTCCTGTACCTTGGATATATCAGAGACATCAGTTAACTTACCACTTTTTAATAATGACTGTAGCTGTGCACGCAAGGAAACGAGATACTCCTTTGTGTGAGATGAGAGGTCTGCAAAGACATTCTCCCAGTCTATTTGTTCAAACACATCGCTTGCATCTATTTTCTTCAGCTCGTTGTCACGCTGGTTTGCAAGCGATGCCTTTTGATAAGCATTTTCGGCTTTGGCTATCTTGTCCGCGTACTCTTGCGTGATTGCGAGTTTCTGCTGCTGAACGCTACCATACTCCTTAAGATATTCATAGAGGTCATTTCGCTCTTTATCTGATGCTTCCTTGTTGACTTCTCTAATCTTTTGTTCTTTATTAAGACTGGCAAGGTATTTCGCCTCACTAATTGCCTTTGACTGTTTTTTGGTGAGTGATGAGGCTTTACCTGCTTCCTTGTTTTTCTTCTTGAACTCTGTCTCTTGCTTTTTTATTTCTGCTATACGCTTCTTATAGTCATTGTCAATCTCCTTTAGTTTCTTTTCCGTTCCTTCGCGCATAATGGAGATTTCATCGTCCATATTCTTCTGGATAAGCTCCTTTAAAGCATTGCTCAACTCTTCCTGCGCTTTTCTCTGTTCCTCCGCCCTTTTCTTTGCATCGGTCATCGATTTGTTTGCCTTGCTTGAAGCCTCAGATATGCTTCCCCAATACTTTTCGTATTCTTTCTTTTTGGCATCGAGGTCTTCCTTCGCATTCTCCCAATCTTTGTTAGACCCCTTTCTTGCCTCTTTCTCTGCCTTTACAGCCGCTTGATAGTTAATCTTTGCTCGCTTCTTGGCGGCTGCATACGACTCATCCTTGTTTGCTTCTTCGTATTTACCAGTGACATAATTAAAATGGCCCTTTGCCTTGTCTGTCTCGTCCTGCAATTGCTTCATCTTGAACTGTATCTCAACTGGTATAGTAAACACTCCCTGCTTCCACGCTGTATTTTTCCATCTCTTAATGTCTCCAAGCAATTCTTGGTATTTATCAAGCGCTTTTTTCTTATCTGCTGTGAATTGGATGGGGTGCTCTTCCTGCTCCTTCTTGAGGTCGTTGACCTTGTCTTCAAGCTCCACTATAACCTTCTCGGCATTTCTTCCTTCGAAAGGAATATTTGTAGGCTTCTTCTCTATATCGTTTTTCATTGCCAAGGCGAACTTAGAAAGATAGTCAAGCTGTTCCTTGCTTTGCTCATATTTGTCTTTGGCTAACTCGACATCTATCTTTGTAGGCACAGCTATCTTCTCCTTGGCTTCCTCGATTTCTGATAGCTGTTTTAGTAGGCCATCTCTCAAATTTATGGTTGCATCTTGCCAATCTTTCCAACCAGAAGTCCAACTCAAATCGAGTCCGTATTTATCTTTAAGTAGACCTTTTTGCGATATAGCTACACCGCTAAGGATTTTGTTTAACTCTTCCACCTGCTTCCTCAGCGTCTCCCCTCGCTTCTCGTCAGACAGTTCATTAAGTTGCTGATTTACCTGAGAGAGGTCTGCTTTAGCAAGTTTCTCTACGCTATTATAGACTTCTGTGATGGATGGAGCAATCTTTGACAATTCATCAAAGGCAAGCTGTTTCTGCAAGTCAGTAGATTCTGCACTTTGAATTATTCTGATTAAGTCCTGTAATTTATGGTTACGCTCGTCCAACTTTGAATTTGTGTCGTCCAAAGACTTTGCCAAAGCATTCTCGGCTGCCTCTGCCGCTGAGGCTGCCGTTGAAAACTTGTATATCGTGTAGACAAGGCTTGTAATAGCGGCAGCCATAAGTACGTATGGGTTCAACAGCGTTGCGGCTGCAGTTTCCTTTAATGCTGTTGTAAGTCCCTGTTGTGCTAATGTCAGGAATTTTGTTCGTGCTGCCGCAACTGCCTCTGCGTTTGATAAATTTATGCCGGCTGCTGCTGCGAGTGTTTTTTCAACAACAGCCTGCTGAAGTATACGGTTGTTTATCACTTGAAGAGCGCTGACAGCCATGAGAACAGCTTTGTATGTACCGTATGCCGTTGCTGCTACCATCACTACCTCGCCAACCTTGCGCCAGTTTTCTACGATTGTGGACACTGCATCAAGTCCCGTATTGATAATTCCTTCTTGTGATCTGCCAAGCTCATTGAACATCTGTTCTATTGCGTCTTCAATATTGCTTATCTGACCAGTGATAGTTTTAGACTGTGCTTTCATCATGCCGCCAAACTTACTTCCTTCTGATGTCATGTTCTGCATAGCCTTAATGAATATATCACTTGTCACCTTGCCGGCTGTAAGTTGTTCTTTGACTTCGGCAATTGCGTTATTAACATCAAGACCCATAACCTTAGCCAGTTCATCAGCGATAGGAATACCTCGATTGAGGAATTGGTACAAATCCATTGTATCCATCTTGCCCTTTGCTATGGTGGTTCCATATAACATTACCATTTCAGATAAGCTTACTCCCATACCAGCTGCAACATCACCGAGTCTTATAAGCGTATCGTTGACATCTTTTGCAGCTACATTAAAGGCTAGCAACTGTTTTGCTCCTTCTGTAACATCATCTACACCAAATGGCGTTATGGCTGCGGTATTTATCAGCTGCTGCATCAGGTCTTTCGCTTTCTCCTCACTTTGAAGCATGGTTTTAAATGCCATTTCCGTCTGTTGGAATTGACCTCTGACCTGCATCATCTGACTTACAAACTTTCCTATACTCCATCCACCAATAGCTATATTAGCTGTGTTCTGTATTTTGTTTATTATATCATCAATGCTCTTGCCCTCAGACTCTACTGTCGCCGCTGTCTTGTGAACGGCATTCTGAATATCCTGGAAACCTGAGACAACTTTTCCTGTTTCTATGACAGCATCAAATTTTAAACTTGGCATGGTGTTCTAAATTTCTTTGGTTTAGGTGTAACACGGTGATTATTGAGACCTGTATTCTAAATAGGAATTAATTTCGTGCGCGTGTGCGTGAGAGGTCGGTTATTCGGGGTTGAGTTCACTTTCCATCGCCGCCATCATTACAGCTTTCCTATCGTTTCCGTTGATGTAATCTCCGCTTTGTTGTGGTATCCTGCATTTCTTTGCTTCTTCATCAGACAGATAGATTGATGTTATCTTGTCTTTAAGCATAAGCGTTAGGTTATTGTATGATATTCCCCATACTACATAGTCGTAAGACCATCCGTATCGTTCGCAAGCCACATCTATCATGGAACCCCATATCGTATTGCCTCCGAATACATATTGGTTCTTCGTGTCTTTTGCTGCGCTTACATTTGACATTCTTTCTGTTTCCTTGTCTATTCCGGTCATACTAACAATGTTCTCTAGGCTGCTTTCTTTCAGTATTACAACTAGAAGTGTTGTAAGGTCTTCGTCGTCTGCGGCTCTATTGAGAGAATTACTTACTCTCTCGATCCATTCTATGTCTAATAGCTTTTCTCTTTTGTTTGTAATGTGATATGCGAGTAGTTTACAGCATTCCATTCTTTTTGCTTTTACTACTCGCATTATTTCTAAAACCGGGTTAGTGGCTATGTTTTCCTTATTTATTCCGAGTGTTTCTAACAATTGGGAAATTAGATACATCTTTCCTAACGTCGGCGGATAAGCACAATAACGTTTATTGCCTATCGTGAAATAGATAGGCGTATCTGTTAATACGTTTGCTATGATGGTTCCTAATTCTTTCATGTGCCCAAGACAGGATTCGAACCTGCGACTCTCAACCGCTTTATGGTCTGCGGATTTAAACAATGGCTAACTTTAGACCATGCTCTTCCAACTGAGCTACTTGGGCTTATGCCGACTGACTACCCTCAATCGGCGAAGGGAGAGACACATTATACGCTTGTGTAAGTTTCCTCAATCTCAGTAGGTGGGGTTTCGCCTGCTTGTGGAGTGCTAAACTTCAATGCGTATTTACCACCTGTACCCTTTGTAGCTTTTATTACGCGCCATCGGTAAGCACAATACACATCCTCGTTTTTCTTGTTTGTTGTTTTAGCTACTACATCACCATCAGGGATGAGAGCAGAATGCGTGTATGTGATCAATGCACCATCTGCCGTAGTAAAGGCTTCCTCTGCACCCACGGTTGTATTGCCCATATACACACCAGGCAATTCTGGATCTTCAGGTTGAATAGCGAGACGATAGTTTCCTTCTACAACGCCGTCTATGGTCTTAAATGGCTGGGAGACTCCCTTTTTAATGAATAACTGATATGCAGCTTCATAGGTTGACTTCTTCGTCTTTCTATCGACTGTGCCGCCACCTTCTTCAGTCTGCGTCATTGTGTCACCTTTAGTAGGAGTAACCTGTGTTGTATCCTCTTTCGGTGTATCAAGCTTGTCCCACTCATTTTTGGCTGAGCCGACAGGCTGAATGAATATAGAGCATTTGCCCCAAGATGTTACTGACATAATTTAATCGTTTAAAGTTTTGTATTCTATTTGATTATTTATAATGTGCTCTCCGCTATCTGTTGGATAAACACGTTGATTTTTTGCATGTGCAACATACTCGTCTGTTCTGAAATGTTCAAGTAGTTTCCAAGCTATTTCGCATAATTCATCTACACGAGCCGTATTCTCTTCAAACTGGCCTTCCACATCGTAATCTTGAACATAGATGTTCACATTGACAATTGCGGTTTGGTTTTGTACTCCCTCATTTGAAAGTATGGAGATAACAATGTCTTCCTTATGCGACTTCGCAGGGCGCTTTTTCTTTGTCACCATGCCATTTGTAGCATTGTCTAATACACTGCCTTTGATATAGTGATATACGTCTGTCCTTATAGTTCCGTCTGACCTCATATCTTCCATTTGTTTATTTCCAAGATAGCAAAATCCACTGCGGTTTTTATGCGTGACTCTACTTGACCAACAGCCCATGTCTTTGTTGATGATAGCACATCCTTGCTATCTATCGCTTCGACCTCTGCTGCGTATTCCATGGCAGCTATGACTACTAGGGCATAAACACGGGAATACTCTTTTGCTAAATCTTCAATCAGCTTCTTTCCTTTAGCTGTTCCGGCTACACCTGAAAGCACCTGTGAAAAGGCTGATGACAAAAATTTCTTACCGTGGTCGTATACTGAGTAGCCTATTGAACTTCGCAGGTTGCCTGTATGGTCTATCCAGCTCTCCCTTGAAGAACGATTCCTAATTTTAACGACACATTCTTCTCCAAGCTTGCATAATGCATTTAGTATTGCAGATTGCAAATACGATGCTGCCCGAAACAGGAACTCTTTTACCGAGTTTTCTGGTGTTACTATCCTTATACCCATAATTTGCATTGAAGTTGGTATCGATGAAATCCCTTAACCTTTAGGATTACTTCTTCTTCGCCCAAGACTAAAAGTCGCACAAAATCTCCGTAGTTAAACTTTTTTACACATACCGGTATATTGTATACTGTATATGAGTAAAAATCAATAGATCCGTCTGGGATAGCTATCTTGTTCGCTTCTCCTGCTGGCACAACATCGCATGAACAGCAGTATTCCCACTTGATTTTTCCGGGGTGATAGTCGCCATTCACATCGGTATAACCTTCTGTCTTGGTTTGGCGATAAAGCTTAGAGGCGTTGAAATTTAGTAAACTCATCAACAATTTATATAAACTGTGGGTACTGGTCTTGTTGGAATCTCGCTTTCCCCTATTTCTTTGTATAGACCATTTGCTTTTAGCGTTATGGCTTGACGCTGGTCTTCGGTAAGAGAACCTATAGACTTATCCGACTCAGAGAAATTGACTGCCTGAACTAGTGACATTAGGCAATCGGCAAGCGCACCTTTGTACGCTTCGCTCTTAGATGACTCGTAGTCGAAATCATCAAAAACGTCCAAATTACGCTTGATACACACGTTCTCTATATACCCGAATGGAATTGGTATGTGTATTTCATCGATTAACGCTTGCCCGATTGTCTTCATAACTTTAAGTTGTTGGTGTCACATTTGTTTTAAACTGTCCTTTCTTTACTGGAGGAAGCTCATTGTACGCAGCTACGATATCCGCATCAGAAGCATTGCTTGGTAAGCTTGCTCCAAGAGCATTAAGACCGGCAATTGCTTCCGCCTTTTTGTAGGTCTTATCTGCAATGGTTACCTTTTCATCGGATGCGTCTTCAGACTCTTTTGCGTCATCAACTTCAATTACATGGTCTTCGACTGTGATGTCTATCTGGTAGATAGAGTCAACGTCTTCAATTACAGGTAAGCAATACGCCTGAACAGCGGTTGTCTCCATTAGTGGGTCTGTTGTTGAGTATTGCGATATGAGCTTGTAATCAATCTGCTGGTAGGTCACACCACTTACGTGGTTAGTTGATTCCGCTACCTGTCCGTAAACAAGTGCTCCAATCATGGTATTGCAGACTCCGATAACCATATTCTTGTTCCAAGGCTTAACACTGCGGTGTCCTCCATCCTCTTCGAGGCGAACAGTGCGATTGATTATGCGGAATGTTACGCCTGTCTCATCCTCAAAGGCTTCTTGGAACTTGGTTGTCGTTGGAGTTGGCAACTTTGTGTTCGAATCGTATGACTGTCCGTTATAAGTCGCTACGAGCTCTTTCGCACCCTGGGTCTTCTTTAACGCATCAAAAGTTGTCTTTGCAATCCAGAACTGGATAATTGTGTTACCGTCGTTTGTCGCTCTTTCAATAGCGTTTTTTAAGTCGTCTACGGTGAGACCGTCTTTCTTGTTGTTGATTCCGAGCTTGTTATCTTCGGGATACTGATAGTTAATACGGAGCAACTCCTTTGGATTGTCATCATCGCGAACCGCTACATAACCATTTGAAAGTCCATAGAGTAGGGCATATTCGTTTCGCTCATCGATACCTACGGAGCATGCAACTGGATCCTGTGCCAGTTTTCTTCGTATCTCTGCTGTCTGACCGCCCTGCGCTTCCATTATGCGAAGAGCTAGGATTTCGGACTCCTTAAGATTCTTCTTCATACCCATCTTCGGCAGCTTGCCGTTGGCTACGGAAATGCGGTCACGAGATTTCAATGGAACCGGTGAGTCGATGGCTACATAGTCAGCGGCTACATAGTTTGTGTCTACTGTGTCGGCCTCCCACTTGTTGTCAGTCGAGTAGACGCGGCGAAGAATTGATGTGTCTTTGTGGAGATATGTAAGCTCGTTTCCTCTTTTCCTATTTATCTTCTCAATGAGTGTCTTCAGAACGGGGAAGAAACTCAATACATACTTTAGAAATAATGAACTGTTCATAATTAATTGATTTTGTCATGTCCCCACTGTATTGTGGGAACCGCTGTTTTAAACGCTGCTTTAATGGTTTCTACTGAGTAGGGTACTGCTCTGTCGTTAACCTCCCCGGCTGTGAGTACGCCGACGTGAGGTGTGTCTTTGGGAGCGGTTGTCATACAAACGCCGACATACTCGCAATTCGCTGGTAATGAAGAATACTCCTTTCCAGAAACCGGCATAGGTTTGTATTCTCCATCCTTTGTGCTGCGAATGATTACGTGGCCACATTTTATAAATGGCTCGTCGAACCCGGTCATGTCAAGCACAACGCCACCTGTAATACCATTTAGATATTTACGGATGACAACAGACTCTTTACCAGAGTCAAAAACTTCTGCTGCTTCTAATCCATACATAATTTTACTTTTTTTGTTTTACATTGTTCCTGCCAACTCTTCAATCTCTTTTTCGCTGATGACTTCTGGCTTATCGCCCTCTTTTTCTTTTTTGTTCCCGCTTGTAGCTGCGGTTGCTCCAAGTTTGGCGAGACCCGCGTTGGCTCTTTCCTGGTTTAATGTTGCTAAATCCTCTACTACACCATCATAGAACTCTTCGAAATCTGCCTCGTTTTCGAACTTTATCTTGTCAAAGTTTTTGAGGGTACTCTTGCCGAAAGTGCCGGTGTCTTTCAACAATGCTTTTAACTTTGAGCGTCTTCCGTCTGTTTCTCGCTCGGACTTTAAACCAGTTAGTTCTGTTTGTATCGCTTTTTGCTGGGTGATAATTGCTTGTGCCCAAACCGGAACTTTTTCTTCTTCTTTCTCCTGGTCGACGCCATCTTGGCCGGCATTCGTGTCGTTGTCATCGCTTTCTGGGTTTTTGTTATTCTTTGAATTCTGAATAACACGATTTGACGCCTTTTGAGCGATCTTAAGATAAGGGATAACCGCTTCGACTTCTGACGAAATCTTCTCGTTTATCTCCTCTTCTGAGGCTTCTTCATCAAGTTCAAGGTTATCGGCAATGTCTGCGGCAATACCCTCTAACTCTTCCAAATTGAACCCTAACGCCTTACATTTAGGTTTCAAAATACTTAATACCTGCTTTGTCTTTTTCTTCATTTTATTGATATTTAGTGATTAATCATTAAATGTCCCAGTACGATTTATCACAGCAGTTATTATGGTGCAAATATAATAATAAAGATTTGACTATCAAAGCTTATTTTTAAAATAAGTATCTGATAGTCAAATCTTTATGTTTACATATAAATCTAACGTGGGTATGAAAATACCTTTGATGCTTCTGAGATTTTATTCTCTATATCTTCCTTAAAACCCTTCAAAGTTTTGATAGCTCCTTGTAAGTCATTCAACTTATAGTTACCGCATTCCTTTTCTGTAGCACCTGGTATAGACGAACTGTTAGAGCAATATCTCAATGCTTCTACTAGTGCGCAAGCGACCCTTACAATGTCCGGTTTACCTTTAAGAATTAGATAGAAACCGGTTAGACATCCCATAGGTCCAAAATAAATAACTTTTTGTTTGTAGACCCATTCGTTGCGTAAATAATCTGCCATAAGATGCTCTATCGTATGCGCAATCTCTGGTGTCAATTGCTCTTTATTCGGCAAACAGACTCTCAAGTCATAAGTTGTTGCTCGCTCTTTCCCTATACTATCCTCCCTTGAAACATATATTCCAGGTTTTAGCCTTGTGTGGTCTATTGTAAAACTCTTTATCATTTCTGGCTTAACTTTAGTTTTTTACAACGATTGTATATCGCATTCTCGTCAACTCCTATTTTGGTAGCTATTACCTTTGCAGTGTATTTACCATACATTCTTTTTATGATAAAGTCCTCGTCGGCAGTAAATACATGATTCTTTATTACTCCCATTGCTTGCAGTTTTCTATGTACTGCCCAATAATTTCTTCCGAGTTTGTCGGCAAGCTCCTTTGTAGTCATAACAAGAGCATTAACCTTTAGGAATTCTATCTCTTCCTGTGAAAAATGTTTTCCTCTACTCATTTCTATCTTTATACTTTATTTTTGCGCCGGCTTTATTGTAGTCCGTGCGCCGTTGATATTATTATATTCCGTAATCTTCTGGTTTATATTCGGGGTTCACCTGCAACGCATACTCTCCTGCGCGGTTGTAGATGTTCTCGTTCGAGATCTTCATTACGATATTCTTCGCCGCCTGAACACTGTCCGCATCATCGTTGATGTCAATGTCGGGCATTCCTGGTACCGAGTTTATGACGGATTGCATGGCATTGTTCCAATTTTGTCGCAACTCCAGTGCGTTGCCATCACTGAACATCGGTCGCAAGTCCTTGCCGATTTTCTTTTGGATGTTATCAAACAAGTTCTTAAATAGGTTTACCGCAATATCTATCAGCACCATTGCTGCCTCCATACGGGCGATTATCTTGCTTTTCGGCACCTTGTTCTTTAGGAAGTAGTTGTCGATGCAGTAATAGAGCGTTGTGACGAGCGGTTTCAGTTCCGCTTCCGACGCATCGGATAGGTCAAGCCAAAGCTGATAGCGGTCGGCGAGGACAAAGCGCATCTTCGCATCCCATGTGTTGTATGCAGCAAGAGCCTTGTTGATGCTTTGCTTTGTCTGCTGACGATATAGTTTTTTGTCCTCTTTAATCGCGTTGTAAGCGTCTATCATCGCTGTTTGGGCAATGTTGTACGCAGAACCCATTGTGATGTAATACAGCGAACAATAGCGGTCAATGCTCTTTAGTATTTCCTCTTTCTGCTTTACACTTGGCGCGATAATATACGCCCTTTTGGGGGGTCGGCTTATTAACTGGCTTGTGCTCATGTTTATATTGCGTTTAAGATTTGCAAATCTTCGCCTATCACGCCTACGACGGGTATTCCGCAAGCGTCCGCCACACGGCGTTCCGTTTCACAGCCTTTTGAGCAACGCCATCGGTTCGGTACGACAATGCCGTCGCAGCCGAGGAGTAGGCGTAAATCCTCTTTCATGTGTTCCGTGTACGGCGCAGAGTCGGGCATAGGTTTGCTCATGGGATTGACTGCCTTGTAGCCGAGAATTGTCAGTTCTTTCTCAATCTGAGCGAAGAACTTGTGTCGCTCGTTGAGGTTATAGCCGGTAATCGGTGATGATATGTATATTTTCTTTTTGCTCATTTTGTTTATCAGATTAAAATACCACTTCTTTGTAGCTTGATGTCGGCTTCTTGCCGGACAGGATTGCATTGCCACAAGTAATCAGTCCGTTGTCCTCGTCATACGACGGAACGAACACGATTACATCGAATCCGTTTGCCTTCAAATCCTCTTCCACTTTCTTGTACGGCACAAACGAGTCGTAACCTCCGCTTGTCTGAATGTGGTTGGCTTCGCAGCTGTTTGTTCTGTGAAGTGGTGTAATCTTACACATGAACTTGCGTGGGTCAAACATCGAAGCAAGTACCTTGCCGTCAATAATGGAGTCGTCGGCAAGCGCGAAGTTAAGGGTGTACTTGCGACCGCGCGGAGTTTCAAGTGTGTCGGCAAGTTCTGCAATATCTCTCAATGGCAAGGCGTTTCCCGAGAACAGGTATTCTCGCTGCGCGTCGTCGGTAGAGTTTATAGAGAACTGCAAGCCTGCGTTTCCGTTGTAGTCGAGATTCTTTACCCTAACCCATTCACGAATAAAGTCGTTTAAGCCTCGATTACGCTTCGGAAGCATCGTGCTTACTACAGGATGCACAAGCGAATTTCCGATGTAAGGAATAATATCCTCACGCAAGAAGAAACGTGCGTGCTCGATTACAGCCTCGTTCCATGTCGGCTCGCCCATACGTGCATAGTGTACATTGAGGCGTTTGGTGTGATTAACCTCCAGGTGCATACCTAATGCCGTTGTTATCTCGTGGCGCAGGTCGTTCAGTGTTACGTTGCGTCCCGGTCCGACTTTCGGCACGTCGCAGAACTTGCAGTTCATTGAGCAGCCGTACTGGGTAGAGATTGTTATTACCCATTTTTCGGTTAGTGGCATCGGCGTTCCGTTCGGCACACCATTCAGCTCTCTTGTTATGCCGAGGAAGTCGGCTTTGATATTTGCGTCTTTGCCATAGTCGGCTACTGTCAGAAACTCCAACACGCCTTTGTCTCCTTTTGCGGTGTAGATTTCACCTGTAGGAACTTTGATTTCTTTGAGTATTTTCATTGTTATTTGATTTTGCGTGATGTTTTACTTTTAACTGCGCCAATTCTTATGCGCACGTATCGAGTTATTAGTTCTCTCGTACGATACCACCTAAGCACCTCGTACGTAATAAACACGCCGCACATTTTAGGGTATTGGCGTGGTTCTGTTTCGATTGATGTGCTTACCTTCTTAAACTTCACCTTAATAGTTTTATGGAACCACACACGATACTTTAATTTGTAACGCTTCTTTGTTTTTCTAATCTTCATTTTCTTTCTTTTTATAGTCCAAACAGCCTTCCTCCATTGTTGGCATGATACGGAAGCCGCCGTTCTCAGCATCATCAATAAGTTCTTCTGACGCATGAAACGAGTTGAACATTTTGGCGTTATGGTACTTCAAGCATACATTTACATGAATTTCTTTTTCGTATTCATGTTCGCGCCCTGTTTGTGGATGAAACCCCGTCCTTGTAATAGTTGCGGTTTGCTCCGTTTCTTTGTACCACTTGCATGAATAGCAAGCGGCAAGATTGCAAGGTGATTTGCCGCAATACTTTTCCTCATGTTTTACGCAACCTCTTTCCGTAAGGAACAGCTTTCCGCAGTACGAGCAGCTGTATGCGTCTACTCTAATCATGCTCCACCTCCTTCTTAATGGCTTCGAGCTGCTGTATGATGTTGCCTATCGTCTTGCCGCTGTAATCAACGGCAATTTCTTTCAGTACGGCAATCTGTGCCGTCAGTCTGATATAATCTGCCTGTTTCATTGTTGCTTGTTTTTATTAAATTTTCCGTGTTTCTCCTTTTAAGAGTTTCAAGAGCTGTATCGTTTCGTCTATTGACCTGCTGGTGCTGCAGTCAAACCCTGCGTCTTTCAGTTTCTTTATGTGCTGAATCTCTTCTTGTGTCATTGTCTCTCTGTTTTCGGGTTTGTGTTCCTCGTTCCATTCTTTCTGAAAGTCCGCAAGGCTTCTGACGATACCCATGAAAACGTTAAAACTGATATAGTCTGTCATTGTCGGATCTGTAATTATGACACGGCTCTCATCGTCATACACCCGAACTCTAAATGTTATCTTTACGTCTTGCATATCAGCCTCCTTTCTACCTGTCGTGGATATTGCCTGCAATTTCTACATCGCCATTGAAGTCGTTTACAACAACCCCAAATAAAGCCCACGACTCTTCGTATTCGGGCGAAAAGTATATCACATCAAAGCAGTAGCCGCGCACGCCGTCCACTATATAGCCAATAGGCTCTCCGTTGTGCGCAAGAATATCTCCGTCGTATATCTCCTTGCCTTTCTTGTCCTTCAGCCCAGTGTTCATGCCGACTGTATCGGGGTCTACCTTATAGGGAATATTTCTATTCATCATGCTTTCCTTTTGGCAGTCCTCGATAATGTATGTATTATCATTCTCCTCATAGAAATATCCATAAACCCATTCTTGATTGTCAAGCCGCTTAGCCTTAAACTTAATTTTTCTCATTGTTTTATTTATTTTTAGGTTCAAAGCTCCACTGGGTCGTTAATATTGCCGATAATTTCTATATCGCCTTCATGATCGTTGACAACAGCAGCGTGCAACGACAATGTACTTGTGCTTGCTGTGTCTGCGCACACTAAATCAAAACAATAACAGCGCATATCATTCGCTACATAACCAATATTCTTGCCGTTATGCGCAAGAATATCGTCCTCATAAATTTCTTTGCCGTTCTTATCTTTCAGTCCTGTGTACTGCCCGACCGTATCGGGGTATACCTGCGCCATGTTGCATCCGTTATCGTTGCTTATGTACACACCATCTACGAGATGGAGTAAGTCGCCGTATATCCACTCGCCATTGTCGAGACGCTTGCCTTTGAATTTAATCGCCCTGTTCATTTCTGTTGAATTATTGTTTGTTATTATCGTTAGGTTTAAAGATAAAATCAGTCCAAATATCAACGAACTGTTTGCCTGCATACCTTGCCAAGTCTCTGTTTGAGAAGACAAAACACACACCGTTATCCGGATTCGAACGCGACGAAGCGTTAACAGCATTCGAGAAGATGAGACCGCCATCCGCATTCGCATCGTAGTTCACACGACCGACGCAGCTACGCTTTGCCTCCTTAGTGAAGTTGTCATACTGATCCTTAGTGTAGAGGTAGAACCAGGGATAGTAGCGATATTCGTCTTCCGTGAACTTCGGGTGCCAACCAGTCTAAAACGGCTCAACATCATACTGTGCCTGCTGCCACCGGAGATGGTTAAAAATGTCTTTTGAAAACTTTCTCTGCTTGTCGAAGTTTCATATTTACACTTTTAGTTCTGCGTTCAAGCCCAACGCCCAAAGGATATGTTGGAGTTCGTGAACGTGTTTGATTTCTTTTAACTTTTTTCCGTCGAGGTAGGCAGCAAACTTATTTTCATCGACCTCGTACACGACATTAATGCCGAGGTCGTAATGGTAGTAGTCGTACCATTCCGAAGTGCCTTCCTTTTGATGCTGCTCCTCCTTAAACCCGTTCTTTTCGAGGAGTTCAGGAGTGAGGGATATGCCTTCAATGTCATTACACCAAGCCCACCATGATGCATCGTCATCGTTGATAGAACGTATAACGACGAATCCATTTTCGTCCCCAGACGCTTTCTCGTCCTGTATCTCGGCTATAGTGCATAACGTTCCGTCGGGAAATGGATAATCGCGGTTTACCCTTACAAGGTCGCCGATTCTAAGGTCTTCTGGTTTAATCATTCTTTTGAGTATTTAATGCGATTCGTAGATAAACTGAGAAAAACAGCCAGACAAAACCTACTGTTACTCTATCATCATGGCGTGATGCGCCGATAGTCGGCAGTGCAAAAAACTGCCAATGTTTTTTGTTAGCAAAGCAAAAAGCTTTACACTCGCGGTATTTAGCTTTAATCATTTTCCTGTGTGTTCTTTTGTAAATACTACTCTTTCATCTTCTTTGTCATAAGGACAATTAAACATCTGAGGGCAAAGATCGCAGCTTACAATGTGCCTTACATCACATTTTCTTCTTGAGTTATAGCTCATTTCTTTCTTCTTTTATTTGAGTTTTGAAGTGCTTGACCGTAATCCTTTGGGGAGGCTACTGCATCTGGAATAACATTACATGCTGATGGCAAATAATAAAGCTGGCTTACGAATTTCATTTCTCACCTCCTTTCGGCAGCAAGTCCTCAATGTAGCACCATTTGCTGATATTAAAATCTCTTACAACCTCATTCCATGGTATAAAGTCGTACAAGGCTGTAGTAGTAACTTTTACATCCACAATTTCGCCTCCTTCTGTGGCTGTATATAAGATTTGCTTTCCTTCTTCGGGCGTTTCACTTGTATCGTGCCAAATGGCGTGCTTGAACCATTCAACACCTTCTTTAAAGGCAATTCGTTCGACAGTATTCACCAAGCCTCCTACATTAAACTTGCCGGCTGCTGCCTTTCGTATTTCTTTTTCGTCAATCATAATAGTTTTGTTTTAAAGTTATCGTAAATTTCCAAGTCGTTCCACCATTCTTCTCTGCCGAGTTCAACGTGCCTGTTTTCGGGTGTTTTTTGCTTTGCAACTGCTTTTATCCACTCGTTTGGAACAAACGCATTGAACGATTGCAAGCCGCTGCTTTTCTTCGTCTTGCCGACTACCTTGCCATCAATGTAGAGGTAAAGCGGATGGTATTCGCCTTCAAAGCGGTAGCAGAGAGCTTGGAGCTGCTTGTGCTCTATCTCGCTGTAAAATGTCACCATATAGCGGTTTCCTCTGTGCAAAGCAGCGAGCGCGTGCATAAAATCCTCGTAGCCGAAATGCGTGTTCTTCTTACCGTTTAGCTCGTAGAAGTAGCATTCGAAGATGTCGCGTCGCATATAGAACCATAGAAAGTCCATATCGTCGTCTGACATCTGTGGAATTGACTTATATACAATCTCCTGCCAGACGTGCTGTCGGAGGTGCGAACCTCTTGCGAAGCCCTCAATCGCAAAAAGGAAGTCGTGTCTATCTAAAGAAAGATTTATCATACTTAGAATTTTTCTCTTATTTTCTGATATTGCTTTGCAAACGTCTTTTCCGTTACCCATGCGCTGTATCGTGTGCGGTAGTAACGCTTGGGCTTGCCTGAAACAAGCCCTGTTGCGTCACGAGGAGTATTCACGCTCATGTATATCTTTGGCACGATGTCCGTTGACACATACGATGTGATATACTCGTCTTTGAAAGCGATATGCCCTGTCTCGCGGAACTTGACATCTGCAAGCGAGAAGTCTTTTGCCATGTTAGCGTTATTTGGGATTGTTTGTTGTGCCTAACAGATGTTGATTGCCCTCGTAAGGGATGCAGTACTTGTAGACACTTGATAAACAGACATAAGGGCATTGCTTATTGAATGTGTTGTAGTGAGAGAAGAGTTCACAACGCCATACGCTATCTTCGTTGCATCTCACTAACACCTTGTCGAACGGCTTGAACGAACACTTAGGTTCAGCAACCTTAACAGGCTCTACTTGCAGCGTTTCGGGGTTATACTTGCCGCCGTAATGCTTCTCTGCTTCTGCGATAAACTTTGCTCGCTCCTCGTAGGTAGCTTTGGTAAAAAGCGGCGTTAGGCAAATATCTCCTTTGTTCCAAGCATCGCTTATCTTGTAGCGGTTGATAGTTGTATTGAACTCCGTGCAATCATTGTCCGTCCAACCCTCAAAGATAACCGTCGTCTCCATATCATCATCGAACAGCACGTCACCACGCTTGAAGAACTTGCTCCAGCAACGCATCCTGTCCGACGGGAAAAGCATGCACTCCGCGTTTGGGTACCATTCAAAATAACGACCATCCGATGAAAAGGTTCTACTCTCCTTTACGCGTCCGTCTTGAAAAAAAGACTCAACACGAATAAAAACACCATCTTCGTCAGTGCCTACGCCTACCAACTCGCATTTGCCGAACAGCGGCGAATATAGCTTTGTGCCTTTTGGCATATCGCGGAGTATCTCCGCAATGTTAATCTTGTTCTCCATTTTCTTGCTCCGTTTCTTCTGTGTTATACTTCATTTTGTAAGCCTGTATCATAGTTTCCTGCGCGCCTATGACTTCTAACGCCTCTCGTAATTCCTTAATTAGTTTTGCGTATATCGAACCTCTGCCGAGAAAGTACCACACCGCCCAAAGAAGGGCGGCATTAATGATTGCTAATACTATTTGCATTGTTATTCGACTTTAAACTTGTTTATGTTGTAAATAGTTGTTACTATTGGCATAAGAGTCAAGCCACCAAGACAGGCGTCGCTGTTAGGATTGTCCTTGAAGTCGTACGATATTGTACCACCGAAGCGCATCATCGTGACCTCAATCTCTCTGCCTTTGTATTTGCAGTTGAGTCTTGCAACGCCTTCTTTAAGGCGGTCGAAAAACATTTCGGGAGTAAAGTCCTCACCGAAACCAAACTCGGCGTTTTTGAAGAACTCCAAGCTGTTTGCAAGAGCCTTCGTCTTTTTGTTGTGAACGCTACATCTCGGGCGTTCGCAGTAAAATCTTTCTTCTGTCATATTATTGTATTATTAGTTTCTTAGTATGTGCGCCTTTACCACCTTGTGGGCAGCTCGTGGCTGCGCCTTGTTAAACTCTTCTACAAACCAACGTTCGTACTCGTCGTGGAAACGTGGTCTGTGCTGTTTCTTGCCTTGGAGAGGATAAATATCTGCGATAAATTTCTCTCCATTGTCTAATGTCAGTACAGCTTTCATAACTTGCCTGTTTTAAATCCCAACTCCTTGGCTATTGCAAGGAAATCGGAGAGCTTGTCGGGTGATACATCGGTTTTCCTGTCGCGCGAGTACACAACACCATCTTCAACCTTGAAGTAGATATTGCCATCCATGTTTACGAAGTAAATCTCACTTTTCATGTTATCTTACCTCCATGTTAATTAGGTCGTTGAAATCTTCTTCCGACTTGCAGTCGTAGCAGTAAGTCAGCCCGCCGTCAGCATCCTTCGTGAGCATCATTATGCTGTTGTTGCTACTAAGCAAGTCCAAAAGCATATCAATACGAGGATATGTACTTACGCTGTTGTTCTTGATAAACAAACGAACACCCGAAATAAGGCTTGCGGTGTAGAGCGCATACTGTTCGCTTACGCCCTTTTCGTAAGAAACAAAGATGTAATCATCTCCTTTTATGATAGACCACGCATTGCGCAGCCTGTCAACAAATGTCTTGAGGGATGTTCTATAAATTAACTTGTTAACAATTAGAGATTTACTTTGATATT
>ERZ791879.235-NODE-235-length-56246-cov-9.655158_pt1 | contig 56246 bp, 50 predicted proteins | sample MGYA00510162_ERZ791879 | MGnify/ENA primary metagenome ERZ791879 (study PRJEB30046, sample SAMN00792113) | human gut metagenome | study: EMG produced TPA metagenomics assembly of the A metagenome-wide association study of gut microbiota in type 2... | reverse complement strand
TATAAATTCTAGGTGAAAATTTCACGGTTACTGGAAAATAAATATTTCATTTTTTTGCTTCCACGTAACGAACAATTTAGATAATTTGTCACGTGAGAGGGATTATGGTATACTAAGGGTAGCGGGGGTGGCGAATGAAGATTAAAACTAATATAAAAGATAATTGCTTTATAATTATTGTTGTTATATTAATGATAAGCTTTACAGTTAATATTTATCAGTCTATTTTGAATAAAAAATATTGCTATGAACTCGGAAAACAAAATTATAGTAAAATAGAAGAAATAAGATTTAGGAATGAATCTATACTTTCGATATTAGATAGTTGCGTTACAGCAAAAAGCGTTAATAACGTTGACCTTTTAACACTTTATAAAAATTATAGTAAAATTTCAGAAGCTGAATTAAGCCTTTGGAACAGTTATCTTACAGAAGATAATAAAACATTAAGAAGGTTTAAAAATAAGAGTAAAAACATAGTTGTAAATACGAAAACTAAAAATGAATTATACTCAGAAGTAGAAGAGTTGATTTATTCATATATTCAAAATGATATGACAGAAAAAATTGATGTTATAGAATTAGAGGGAAAAGTAGCTGATGACTTTAATACATTAAGAAGTATAGCATTAGATTTAAATAATTATTTTAATAGTTTTTATGATGAAAACTGTAATGTTCCTGAAGATAAAAAAGAAAAGATAATGATTAGTGAAGATTATTGGGTTGATATTTTACAAGGAATTCAGGAAGTTAACAATAAATATGTGGAATATAGTTTTACATATGAAAATGTAAATAATAATTAAAAGTATTATAATTAAATTAGAGACAAGTTATTCAGTATCTAAAAATTTAATTTGAAATTAATTTTATCTATAATAAAAAGCTAAGCAATATTGCTTAGCTTTTTTATATTTTAGTGGTGACATCCACCGCCACAAGATCCGCATCCACCTTCAACTTCGATAACTGGTTTTAAAGATAATCCTCTACCACCATTTTCTTCAGATGAAAGTAATCTAAATCCACCGAATTCATCAACTAATTTTTCTTCTGCAATTAAAGTTATGTCGTTAATTTTTTCAGAAACGTCTCCTTCTTTTGCTTCATCAACAGTTATGTTAAAAGCTGGTCCGCTGCAACCAAATCCAGCTAAGTTAATTCTTATGCTAAGACTTTCTACTTCATTTTCTACAAGAAAAGCTTTGAATTCGTTATATGCTTCTTCACTTACTAAAAATTTATTCATAATATTCACCTCTTAAATTTATTCAAATCATGTTTATAGTATACCATATTACTCGGAAATAGCAATATGTTTTTTTATAAGTAAAATGTAAAAATATGACTTGATAATTAGTAAAGTTACTATCAATTATAATAACTTATGAATAGTATATCTTGTATAACTGATTTGGAGGATACTTATGGATAATCATATATTAAAGAAAGATTTATTAAATGGATATCCAAATAGGGATTATCGTGACAAAACTCATTCAATTATAGAGGATATTACAGAAGTAATATTTTTAAGTGAAGATAATGGATGGATAAATAATCATGGAGATAAGGTAGAGATTGGAAGCTGGGATAGAAATTCTAGAGTTGCTACTTTAGACAATAAAGTAGAACAAAGAGGAAAGTTGTTCGTTATAAATGTCAACAATGCTACAATAGATGGAAAAGGCGTAGTTATTGGAGATGAAGCTGTAGCAATAAATATTGTAGGACAACATGATGTTAAAATAAAAAATTTTATAATAGAAGACTGTGAATTAGCTATTCAGATAGAGTTTTCTCAAGAAATTTCTATTGAATATATGTCTTTTAAGGAAAATGAGCAAGCAATTTCAATAAATAGATGTAGTGAAATTAAAATAAAAAATAACTTAATAGAATCATCAAAAAATTCTTGTGAAGGAATATTTATATTAGATTCAGGAAAAGTAATAATACAAGATAATGCTATATATCTTAAGATAAGCTCAACTATTAATAATATGAAAGAGAATTATTCAGGAGTAATTACTGAAAATTCAACTACTATTTATATAGTGAACAATGAGATTGAAATTATTGATGGAAATAGTGAGATAAAAGATATAGAATCCTATTCTATAAATGGATATTGTATTAATAGCTATTCAACCCATGATACACTTATAAAATCTAATAATTTATATATTAGGAATAATACTTTTAATTTAAGTAATTGTGAGTTAGTAGAGTTAAATTTTTCTTCCATTTGCTTAGATTCAAATAATTCACGAATAGATATTGAAGAAAATAATGTGGTAGTAGAATTTAATAATATTAATGCTGGCTATAATGAAGGTGGAATAGGTTTTTATGGTATTATTTATTGCAATGAAAATAGTGCAAATAGCATAAAGAATAATTTTATTTCAATAAATAGTAATATTTATAACTTAAATTCAACTGTAAATACTGTTAAGTATAATGATTTTACAGGAATTTTATTAGATTCTTACAATAGTTATAATGAGATAAATGGAAATCAAATATATTTACAAAAAAATGTTGCATCATTTGAACCTGAGTCAAATAGATCTGTAAACTTAGTTTGTGGAGTGTATTTTAATAGTGATAATATAACTAACAATATAATTGATAATGACTTTATAATAAAAGAAAATAATATAGCTAAAGGAGATTCTATAATAACTGATTTCTCTTTAGTTTATTTATACTATAATAATATTTGTAATACTATTAAGGGAAATAATTTAAATAGAAGTCAGGGAGATGGAATTATATTAGTTAGCAAAAATGATGTTACAGAAATATTAGAAAATAATATTATTAATAATGTAGCTAATGGAATATTATTATCAAAATTAAGAAATATAGATTCAAGTAATACGGTTACGATAAAAGGTAATAGTATAATTAATAATGGAGAATATGGCCTTTATATTACTAGGGGAAATTGTTTAAATATTATAAGAGATAATAATTTTATTAGTAATATTAATAAGAATATTTATGATAATAACTCTTCAGATTTTATGAATTACTATGAAAAGAATTATTATAATGATTGGAAAGGGGAAGTTCCTTATATAATAGAAAGAGCTAAATTTATGGATTATCATCCAATTAAAGAGCCATATAAAAAGAATAATGAGTAATTTAATAATAAAGTCGGTTAAGGCCGACTTTATTATTGAATTTTGAATAAATTGGCAATATAATATAAAAGGTATTGAAGATACTATTTATTAAGAGATACTTTGATGAGGTTTTAACTAGTTTAAATTATAATTTTTGTATAAATAAAAAAGAGTTAGTTAACATAAGGTTTAAACTATATAATAAATTAATATTATGTTGTAAAGAGAGGATTGTTAAATTTGAAGCCTTTTGATAAAAGCTATGTTTTGGACAAAATAAAAGAATATAATGGCAAAATAAATAAAAGCAAAATATGTGATTATGAAATAAAATCAATAGATGGATTAAAAGGAATAGTTCAAGGATATCTATATAAAAAAGAAGATGAATATGATATAGAAATACTTGAGTTACATGGTCCTAGCCATATTTGGATGAGATTAACACCATTAGAAATACAAGCTTCATACTTTGCTATAAGGATGGCAAAAGGAAAAGTCGGAGTTGTTGGATTAGGACTTGGATATGTAATAGAAGAAATGGCTAAAAAGCCAGAAGTAGAAGAAATAGTTGTTTATGAAATCAGCCAAGAGGTAATAGATTTATATTACAATAATTTTCCTGAAAATCCAAAGATAAAAGTGGTCTGTTGTAATGCTTTTGAAGCAGAAAGTAGAAAATTTGATTTTTTCTATGCTGATATTTATGAGTATAAGATAACATCACAAATAGTTGAGGATTATAAGAGATTTAATGAACTTCATGAGATAGAAGAGTATAGCTTTTTTGGAATGGAACACTTTTTATTAAGCTGTAGTTATACAGAAATAGTATGGGTGTACATACCAGAGAATTGGATGGAATCAAGTAGAAAAGCCTTTGAGTCAATACAGGAATCTAATCTTTTAGATTATTATGAAAAACTAGATGAGAACCTAGTATCTCAAGTACTGGAAGAATTTAAAGTTGTACTAAATGACATTTAATGTAAGGGCCTCCGGGGTCAATCCAAATATTGGATTGACCCCGGAGGCAGATACATTTATTTACAAAAATATTTGGTTTTATGTTTAAGTTTTGAAAAAAGTGGCAATATTATTAATATCCCCTAATAATTTAAATATATATTTTACTGAAAAAAGTGCAGGATTCTCCCCCTATGCACTTTTTTTATATTGTAATAATTAATATGTGATGTTAATAAACTTATACAAAGGGAGTGATTATTAGTGAAGTTGAAAAAAAGTAACTATTTAATTTTAACTGTAACCATATTTTTTGTAGTAAGTTCAATTACTATTTTATCAAGCAACAATAAGATTCAAAAGCAGGATAAATTAGTTATTAGAGAAGAGAATAGTGATTTAGTTAAAGATAATTATAAAAGTAATTTAGTTATTGAAAGTGATGACAATAATATAGTTACTACAGGAGAGGAAGAGGAGGGAAATATAAGAGTGTCACCAGAAAATGAAGGTGAAGCTATAACAGTGATACCAAATCCTAATGCAGATAAAGAAGTTATTTTAAAAAGGTTATGAGATTGAAGTAAGCTAGCATTAATGCTAACTTTTATATATATAACCATAATTAGTATAGCTACATTTTATTTTAAATATAAAAGTATAATGATATAATTATCATATAAATGTAAATAATTTAACTAAAGATAAAACTTTCGGAGGAAGTAGTATAATGAATATAAATAGCAATAATTTTATACTTAAACCTAAAAATGATTATGTATTTAAAAAGATTTTTGGTGATGAAAGAAATAAGGATATATTAATAGCATTCTTAAAAGCAGTTTTAAAAATAGATATAGAAGATGTACAAATATTAAATAGTGAATTACCAAAAGAAAATATATCAGATAAAAAAAGTATATTAGATATAAGAGCAACTATAAACAATAATGTAGAAATTGATATAGAAATACAAGTATCAAGAACAATTTATATGCCACAAAGAAGCTTGTATTATTGGTCAAAAATATATTGTGAACAATTAGAAAGTGGAGAAAAATATAGTAAATTAAAAAAGACAATATGTATAAATATATTAGATTTCAATACTTTAGATACTAATAAGTATCATAGTATGTTTAAGATAAAGGAAAATGAAGAAAATTATGTTTTAACAGATTTATTAGAGATACACTTTTTAGAAATGAAAAAGTTAGATGGATATAAAGAAAATGATGATTTATCGCAATGGGTAAGTTTTATAAAGGCAGATTCAAGGGAGGTATTAGAGAAAATGGCTAAAGTAAATCCTAACATAGATAAAGCTGTAAATGTATTAACTACAATGAGTCAAGATAAAAAAGCAAGAGCAGAATATCTTTCACGTGAAATGGCATTGCATGATGAAGCTACTAAAATTGAAGAAGCTATGGAAGAGGGATATGAACAAGGAAAAGAAGAGGGAAGAGAAGAAGGTATAAAAGAAGGTATAAAAGAAGGCATAAAAGAAGGCATAAAAGAGGGGAGAGAAGAAGCTAATATAGAAGCTGCCAAAAAGCTTTTACAGTTAGGAGTAGATATAGATATAATAGTTAAATCAACTAGTTTAACTAAACAGAGAGTTATGGAACTTCAAAAAGAAATTTAAATAAAAGTTATTAATATGTTCTATTTTATAGCATACAATGAATGTAAAAATATGTAACTATAGAATAGAACATTTTTATTATTTCAAATTAAGTTCTGAAAATAAAATTATATCCTTAGGGGGAATACTATGTTCTCCAATGAACTTTTCCATCCAAATTATGTCATTCCATTGTTCAAACTTATATCCACATTTAGTAAAATGTCCAACGGTCGTATATCCAAATTTTTTATGAAAGTTTTCACTTTTTTCATTAGGGTAAGTAATACATGCATTTACATTAATTATATTTTGAAGCTTAAGATATCTTTCAAGCTCATTATAAAGTAAAGTACCAATTCCTTGTTTTGATGAATTTGCCTCTACATAAATAGAAGTTTCAACAGCCCAATCATAAGCACGTCTACCTTTAAAAGCACTTGCATAAGCGTAGCCATAAATTTTATTATTTTCTTCAGCAACAATATAAGGATATTTTACTAATGTGTTTTTAATTCTATTTTGAAATTCCTCTAAGGTTGGAGTATCATATTCGAAGGTTATAGTTGTATTTTCAACATAGTATTTATATATGCTAAGAAGCTCTTTTGCATCTTCAGGTATTGCTATTCGTACATTCATTTTTATCACTCCTAATTTTGTTAATATTTACTATTATATTACCATGTTTTAATTTTAAATTGTAATGAAACAATAAGAAGTAAAAAGTATCAAATATATATAAATAATTTGATATAATAATAGTGTAAAGAGTTAATAATTTAAATATAAAGGAGGGCTCTGGATGGAATTAAAAGATATATGTATAGAGATAGCAAAAAAATATAATATAGATACAATTGGTTTATTTGGAAGTAGGGCTAGAGGAGATTTTCAAGAGCAATCTGACTATGACATATTTATAATAGGAAATATTGATTTAAATACAGAGCTAAGACTTGAATATGATCTTGAAAAAAAATTAGATAGTGAAGTGGATGTTATAAAGATAAATAATGATATAGATAAAATGTTTTTAAAGAATATACTTAATGAAGCTATTGTATTTTTAGATAGAAATGAAGCATTTAATAAAACTTATAGAGAAATAGAAAATTTCTTCATAGAAAATAGTGATTTTATTAAGTTAAGGGAGAGAGATTTAATTGGTTAATTATATTATATTTTATTTCAAGAAAGCTAAGAAATAGATTGGCACATAGATACAAATTGCCTAAAGATGAAGAATTATTACTTAATTTGAATGATAATTTAAAAAGCATAGAAGAGTTAGAGTCAGTTATAGCAACTTTATTGAAGTAATATTTAAAACACAGAAATAGTAGATAGATTTATTGATTAAATAATATATCTGCTATTTTTTTATTATATATCTTAATTGCAGTTATTAGTGTGTTTTTAAGTTAATAGAATTAGAAGAGACTATATCAAAAATTACGGGTGTGTAAGTTAATTTGATATAGCCTCTATTTATTTTATATTTTATCTAGCAAAGCAGATTTTTAACTGCGTTCTATTAAGTTATACTACTTTACAACTATATTTACAAGTCTTCCTTTAATAACAATAACTTTTACTATAGTTTTTCCTTCAGTAGCAGCAACAATAGCTTCATCAGCTAAAGCGGCAGCTTTAATTCCTTCTTCATTTAAGTCAGAAGCAACATTAATTCTGTTCTTAATCTTACCATTAACTTGGATAGCTATTTCAACTTCATCTTTAACTAAAGCTTTAGCATCATATGTTGGCCAAGCTTCATTAAATACTGAATACTTACCAGTTAATAATGACCATTGTTCTTCAGCAAAGTGAGGAGCAAATGGAGCTAAGATCTTAATAAAGCTTTCACATACAGTCTTTAAGAAAGCTAAGTTCTTAGTTTCTTCTTGAAGGTACTTAGATAAAGCATTGATGAATTCCATCATTCTTGCAATAGCAGTGTTGAATTGCATCTTTTCACCATCTTCAGTAACACCTTTAATAGCGTTATTTAACCAGAAGTTTAATTCTTTTTCTGCTTTATCCATAGTATCTTTGTTATTTGTACCAGCTTCAATAGCTTCTCTACAGATAGTTAAGTATCTTTCAATTCTATCTACGAATCTAGCAACAGACTTAATACCGTCATCACTCCAAGCTCCACCTTCAGTGTAAGCAAATCCGAACATTAAGTACATTCTAAATACGTCTGCACCATATTCTTTGATGTAATCATCTGGAGAGATAGTATTTCCTTTAGACTTAGACATTTTTAATCCATCTGGTCCTAATATAAGTCCTTGGTGAGTTAAGCTCTTGAATGGTTCATCAAAGCTTAAGTAACCCATATCTCTTAAAGCTTTAGTTATAAATCTTGCATATAATAAGTGCATACAAGCATGCTCTGGTCCACCAACATATTTGTCAACAGGAAGCATCTTATCTACTTTTTCCTTATCAAAGGCAATTTCAGTATTTTTGTTATCTACATATCTCATTTGGTACCAAGAAGAGCAAACGAATGTATCTAAAGTATCACATTCTCTCTTAGCTGGCTTACCACAACAAGGACAAGTAGTATTAACGAATTCTTCGCACTTAGCAAGTGGTGACTTACCATCTGGAGCAAACTCAACATTGTATGGTAATTCAACAGGAAGATCCTTTTCTGGAACTGGAACAGCACCACAATCTTCACAGTAGATTACTGGAATTGGAGCTCCCCAATATCTTTGTCTTGAAACTAACCAGTCTCTTAATCTGTAATTAACTTTAGCAGAACCTAAACCATCTTTAGCTAATTTTTCAACAATAGCTTCTTTAGCTTGTTCTGTAGTTAATCCATCGAATTCACCAGAGTTAACTAAAACACCATATTCACAGTATGGTAATTCAACTTCTTCGCCTTTTTTGCTAGTTATAACTTGATCTATTGGTAAGTTAAACTTAGTTGCAAAAGCATAATCTCTTTCATCATGAGCTGGAACAGCCATAACAGCACCAGTACCATAAGTTGCAAGAACATAGTCTCCAACCCAAACTGGAACTTCCTTACCGTTTATAGGGTTTATAGCATATGAACCAGTGAATACACCAGTTTTTTCTCTTGTAAGAGATTGTCTTTCTATATCAGATTGCTTTTTAGCAGCTTCTTTATATTCTTCAACAGCAGCCTTATTTTCAGCAGTAGTTATTTCATCAACTAATGGATTTTCAGGAGCTAAAACAACATAAGTAACACCGTTTAAAGTATCAACTCTTGTTGTGAATACATTAAAGTTAATATCTGAATTTTTAACTTTAAAGTTAACTTCAGCACCAGTAGATTTACCAATCCAGTGTTTTTGCATAGCAACTGTCTTTTCTGGCCAATCTAAAGTATCTAATTTTTCTAATAGTTCATCAGCATATTCAGTAATTTTGAAGAACCATTGAGTTAAGTCTTTTTTAGTAACTTCAGTTGAACATCTTTCACAAGCACCATCAACAACTTGCTCATTAGCTAAAACTGTGTTACAAGATGGACACCAGTTTACAGGAGCTTTTTTTCTGTAAGCTAATCCATTCTTTAATAATTGTAAGAAAACCCATTGAGTCCACTTATAATATTCAGGAGTACAAGTTATAACTTCATTTTCCCAGTTAAACATTGCTCCCATAGCCTTTAATTGTTCTTCCATAGTTTTAATATTCTTTTCAGTAGAATCCCATGGATGAATTCCTGTTTTTATTGCAAAGTTTTCTGCAGGTAAACCAAAGGCATCAAATCCCATTGGTTGGAATACATTGTATCCTTGCATTTTCTTTAATCTTGCCCATGAATCAACAGGTCCGTAGTTAAACCAGTGACCAGCATGTAATTGGCTTCCTGATGGGTAAGAGAACATTTCTAAAACATAAAGTTTTTCGCCCTCTGCATCTGGATTAAATTTGTAAAGTTCAGTTTCTTCCCACTTCTTTTGCCACTTTTTATCGATAGCAGTTCCGTAGTTACTCATAGTTTTAACCCTCCTTAGATGTAATGGAAATATATCAATTAATTATTCCCTAAATTAATAAAAATATATAAAAAAAGCCCCTCATCTCAATTAAGAGACGAAAAGCTATATTTCGCGGTACCACTCTTATTAGAATTTAGTAGTTTAGTTTAAGTGTAGTAAATATAATAACTTGCCACTTATCACTTTAAACTTGTCACTGACTAATTTCTCACTTAAATCCATAACGGGGATTCCGTACTTGCTTCTAAACAAGTAAGCTCCAAGGCAAGTTCCTATAAATGTATCACTGTTTCTCAGCAACCAACAGCTCTCTTAAGATTACAATATTATAGTACTACTCCTTTTCAAAGCAGTAAAAATATTTTATTAATATTTTAAACAATAATTAATTATATAGTAATTCATTAGAAGAAGTCAAGATATGTGAATGCATTGAATTTATAGAGTAATCAGTATTGAGCTATATTTTAAATAATAAAAGTGAGATACAACAAATTTTTAAGTCAATACTATAGATTATTATTGATATTTGCATGTATATCGATATATAATCTATAAGTCTGTTTTGTGCTACAAAATCCGATAAAATAAAGCATTTACTAGTAAGGTGAATATATGGGTATATAAAGGGTGAAAGTTTATAAGATAAAAAATTCGAGTTTAATTAATAATGAATAGGATAAGTTTGGAGGTGATTAGATGTCTTGTTTAGGAAATATAATTTGGTTTATATTTGGAGGTTTTTTTGGAGCTTTAGGATGGTTATTTGTAGGGATACTTTGGTGTATTAGTATTATAGGAATACCAGTAGGGCTACAATGCTTTAAGATGGCAAAGCTTCAACTTGCACCATTTGGAAAAGAGGTTGTTACAGTTAGTGATAGTGGAGGAAACCTAATATTAAATATTCTATGGTTAATATTTGGTGGATTAGAGTTATGTATTGCAAATTTAATTAGTGCGTTATTTTTATGTATTACTATTATAGGTATACCTTTTGCAATGCAATCTCTAAAGATGGCCAAGTTATCATTAATGCCATTTGGAAAAGAAGTTAAGTAAGAGTTAAAATTTTATATTTATATATAGCATATAACATTATATTTTTGATAAAACTAAAGAAGAAAAAATATCTAAACAAAGGATGGAGTGATTTTGTGGCAATATTAAATTGTGTTATAGGGATAGCTTTCATATTTCTTGTGGCATTTTTGCTTTCAAATAACAAGAAAAAAATTAACTGGAGAACTGTAATAATAGGTTTTCTAATTCAATTTGGATTTGCTCTGGCTGCATTAAAGTGGAGTGTAGGTAAATATGTGTTAAGTAAAGTAGCGCTTGGTGTTCAATCAGTAATTGATTATGCCAAGGAAGGTATAAGTTTTTTATTTGGATCATTAGCTAATGATGGAAGTATATTTGCGGTTAATGTATTAGGAGTAATTATATTTATATCAGCTATTGTATCAGTCTTATATTATTTAGGAATTATGCAATTTGTTATAAAAATTATAGGTGGAGCTTTATCAAAGCTTTTAGGAACATCTAAATTAGAAACTATATCAGCTTCAGCTAATATATTCTTAGGTCAAACAGAAGCACCGCTTTTAATTAAACCATATGTAGAGAAACTTACTGAATCAGAATTATTTACAGTTATGGTTGGAGGGCTTGCATCAGTTTCAGGTTCAATATTAGTTGGGTATTCATTATTAGGTATTCCAATAGAATATCTAGTATCTGCAAGTTTTATGTCTGCACCTGCAGGGCTTATAATGGCTAAGATTATAATACCAGAAATAAAACAAGCAAAAGTAAATGAACAAATTGAAATGGTTAAAGACGATTCAGCTAATGTTGTTGATGCAGCAGCTAAAGGTGCTATAGATGGATTAGGATTAGTTCTTAATATAGCAGCTATATTATTAGCATTTGTTGCTTTAATAGCTTTGGTGAATGGTCTTATAGGATTTGTAGGAAGTTGGTTTGGAATTGCAAATTTAAGCTTACAATCTATTTTAGGATATATATTTGCACCAGTTGCAGCTATTATTGGTGTGCCATGGGGAGAAGCAGTAACTGCAGGTTCATTAATTGGTCAAAAGATTGTATTAAATGAATTCGTAGCATTTTCAAGTCTTTCTGAAATTATGTCTACATTATCACCAAAGACAATAGCAATAGTTACTTTCTCATTATGTGGATTTGCTAATATTTCATCTATAGCTATATTAATAGGTGGTATAGGTGGTATGGCTCCAAGTAGAAAGCATGACATAGCACGTTTAGGATGGAAGGCTATTATAGCAGGAACTCTTGCTAACCTTCTAAGTGCAACAATAGCAGGATTTTTATTAACAATATAATATACAAAAAATGTAAGCACCTCCGGGGAAGCTCCATATATTGGATAAAGCTTGGAGGTGCTTATATTTTATAACTTAATAAATTCTTAATAAATATGATAAATTTTTTGTAAGACTTATTTGTTACTATATAAATATAAATTAATTGACATGGTATAATAATACAATGTGAAGGGAGTGTGTTTTGAGGAATGATAAAAAATACTGTTTTAGTAGTAGATGATGATAAGGAGATTGTTGATGCAATTGATATATATTTAAGAAATGAAGGAATTAACGTAATTAAAGCTTATGATGGAATAGAGGCGTTGGAAGCTTTAATGGAAAAGGATATTCATCTTATTTTAATGGATATAATGATGCCTAAAATGGATGGATTAAGAACAACTATGAAAATAAGACAGGAAAAAAATATACCTATTATTTTAATTTCAGCAAAGTCTGAAGATTCAGATAAAATATTAGGCCTTAATATGGGAGCAGATGATTATATAACTAAACCATTTAACCCATTAGAACTTATAGCAAGGGTTAAATCACAATTAAGAAGATATACTGTATTTGGAAATTATAGTGATCAAAATAAAGCAGAAACTACATCAATAGTAAGTAGTGGAGGCCTTTCTTTAAATCAAGATACTAAGGAAGTTTTAGTTGATGGAGAAACAATAAAGCTTACAGCAACTGAATTTGGAATATTAGAATTATTACTTACAAATCAAGGTAGAGTATTCTCTATAGATGAAATTTATGAAAAAGTGTGGAAAGAACCAAGTTATAATGCAGAAAATACTGTGGCAGTTCATATAAGAAGGATTAGAGAAAAGATTGAAATTAATCCTAAAGAACCTAAATATTTAAAGGTGGTGTGGGGAATTGGATATAAAATCGAAAAATATTAATGATGGGGAAGAAAATAAATTAGATATTAAAAAAGAAAAAAGTAATACTAGAAAGTTATTTAATAAGAAGGAAAATATACAATATATAATTTATATTTTAACAGTTATAACATTAGTAACTACAATTTTATCTGGGTTAGAAGTTAAGGACAATTTAGGATATGTTATACCAGATAGAGTATATACTCAAACTGAAGTAGCTGAAAATATACAAAATTATACTAATCTAGTGGAAGACTATTCATTATATTACAAATCATCTAAATATACTAAGGATAAAGAGAATATTACTAAAAATGATATAGAAATATGTAAGTCAGAATTACAAAGTAAAGCAGATGCTGAATATGAAGATTACAGAAATTCTAAATATAATGATGATAGTTTTAATAATTTAACTTATGAACAACAAGAAAAGATTTTAAATGAAGAAAGAGAAAAAATTAATGAAAAATATACTTTAAGTGATGAAGAAATGACAGAGTATATTTTAAATAGAAAGAGTAATAGTGCAAGTGATTTAAATAATAAAATAAAATCATATGTTAATTTAAATTTTATAGCTTATGATAAATTAAATGATCTTTGGATTGGTGGAGACAATATAGATGTTGATTCCATTAAAAAAGATAGTAGTAGATATTTTAAGGAAATAAATATTGATTATAATGGAAATATAATAGAAAAGATATATGTTAATGGTAAAGAAATAGATAGAAATAATGCATTAAGTAGATTTATTGATAAGTATAGTTATGGATCTAGATATTTTGGATATAATTCTACAGAATATAATTATAATAGTGAAGTTAACTATAACAATCAAGAGAAACATAATGTAGCTATATATATATGGATGCCTAAAGAACTTCAATCAGGTGATGTAGTTTATGAAAGCTTTATTAATGTTCAGAAAAATGTGAGCAGTTTTTATTTAAGTTGTATTGTATTTGTAGTATTTTTTGTTTTATTAATTCTTTGCATATTATATTTAGCTAAATATAACAAAAGATTATCATTAATAGAAAATGTAGTAAATAGATTTAAAGTTTATCCTATTGAATATAAAATAGGGGGAGCAATATTAGCTTGGATAATATGGCATATGGGGATAGGTATATATTATAATTCCAATAATTATATAAGAAGGCTAAATTTGAGTTCAATAATTTGGGCAACTGTAGTAGTAGTTATTTATTACTTCTTAATTAGAATAATAATAGATAATTATAATGAAGGAACACTATTTAAGAATAATATTACAATTAAAGCTTGGAATTATTTAAGTGATGTAATGAATAGAGGATCTATAATAAGAACTTTCTTAATAATGACAGCTTTATATATATTAAGTGGATTAGTATTATTATTCTTATCAGCATGGTTATGGATATGGCCAATTGGAATAGTAGTAGGAATAATATTAACAATTATATATATTATAATGTTAATTAAGGATTTAGTTTATTTAGATAAAATAATGGTTGGGGCTAAGGCTGCAGTAGAAGGAAAGCTAAATTATAAAATTGAGGAAAAGGGAAGAGGACATCTTAGGGAGTTAGCACATGATATAAACAATATAAAAGAAGGTTTAAGAAAGTCTGTTGAAAATGAGATGAAGAGTGAAAATATGAAAACTGAGCTTATAACTAATGTATCTCATGATTTAAAGACTCCATTAACTTCAATTATTAATTATATTGATTTATTAAAGAGAGAAAATATTGAGCCAGAAAATGCTAGAGATTATGTAAGTATATTAGATAAAAAATCTCAAAGACTTAAAGTGTTAATAGAAGATTTATTTGAAGCATCTAAAGCTGCTAGTGGGGCAATGGAGCTTAATATTGCTAGAATAGATATTGGACAATTATTAAAACAAGCCTTAGGGGAAAATGATGAGAGATTCAAAGATAGTAAGTTAGAAGTAAAATTAAATGTTCCTGATGACAAAGTATTTATTAATGGAGATGGGAAGAGATTATATAGAGTATTTGAAAATCTTCTTTCTAATATAGTTAAGTATTCTTTAAGTAATACAAGAGTATATATTGATATGTTTAAAGAAAATGATGAAGTAATCATAGTTATGAAGAATATATCAGCTTATGAATTAAGTTTTGACACAAATGAAATAACTAATAGATTTAAACGTGGAGATGCATCAAGAAGTACAGAAGGGTCAGGATTAGGACTTGCTATTGCTAAAAGTATAGTAGAACTTCATAATGGAAGCTTTAAAATTGAGGCTGATGGAGACTTATTTAAGTCTATTATAAAACTAAAGTAAATTTCTTTATAGGAAGATAAATATCTAAAGCGAGTTGTATCAAAGGGTACAACTCTTTTATTACATAATTCTTTTCAATTGATAATCAATATCTATTTTAAAATAGATGAGCCAAGTAATAGTGGTAACTGATATACATTATCAATTAGAAAATTTTTTTAAAAAATTTTCAAAAAAGACTTGTAATTAATAATTATTATTATATAATAATAGATGTAAGGTGATTCGAAACGAGTCACAAAAAACAAAAGAACAAATAAATAAGAAGTTAATAAAATGAAATATATTATAGAAAGATTTTAGGAGGAATAAAATTATGAAGAAATTTGTATGTACAGTATGTGGATATGTTCACGAAGGAGAAACTGCACCAGCAGAATGCCCATTATGCCATGTTGGAGCTGATAAGTTTGTAGAACAAGCAGGAGAATTAGTATTTGCTGATGAGCACAGAATCGGAGTTGCTCAAGGTGTAGATGAAAGAGTAATCGAAGGATTAAGAGCTAACTTTGTTGGAGAATGTACAGAAGTAGGAATGTACTTAGCAATGTCAAGACAAGCAGACAGAGAAGGATTCCCAGAAGTTGCTGAAGCTTACAAGAGAATAGCAATCGAAGAAGCAGAGCACGCTGCAAAATTCGCTGAATTATTAGGAGAAGTAGTTGTTGCTGATACAAAAGCTAACTTAGAAGCTAGAGTAGCTGCAGAACACGGAGCAACTCAAGGTAAGAAAGATTTAGCTACATTAGCTAAACAATTAAACTTAGATGCAATCCATGACACAGTTCATGAAATGTGCAAAGACGAAGCTAGACACGGTAAGGCTTTCGAAGGATTATTAAACAGATACTTCGCTTAAGATTTATAAAATTTAAAGATAAAATTACTACAAAAGTATAGAAGCTTGTACTTTTGTAGTATATAATAAAAAAGTATTATAGAAAATACAAGAATAATATGAAAATTTAGGAGGAATTAACTATGAAGAAATTTGTATGTACAGTATGTGGATATGTTCATGAAGGAGAAACTGCACCAGCAGAATGTCCATTATGCCATGTTGGAGCTGATAAATTCGTAGAACAAGCAGGAGAATTAGTATTTGCTGATGAGCACAGAATCGGAGTTGCTCAAGGTGTAGATGAAAGAGTAATCGAAGGATTAAGAGCTAACTTTGTTGGAGAATGTACAGAAGTAGGAATGTACTTAGCAATGTCAAGACAAGCAGACAGAGAAGGATTCCCAGAAGTTGCTGAAGCTTACAAGAGAATAGCAATCGAAGAAGCAGAGCACGCTGCAAAATTCGCTGAATTATTAGGAGAAGTAGTTGTTGCTGATACAAAAGCTAACTTAGAAGCTAGAGTAGCTGCAGAACACGGAGCAACTCAAGGTAAGAAAGATTTAGCTACATTAGCTAAACAATTAAACTTAGATGCAATCCATGACACAGTTCATGAAATGTGCAAAGACGAAGCTAGACACGGAAAAGCTTTCGAAGGATTATTAAACAGATACTTTGCTTAATATCTAAAAATTCCATATATAAGAACCATGCTATAAAGCATGGTTCTTTTTAATATGCAATTTAGTTAGAGTATTAATTGCTACTTTATTGATGTATAATAATAATAATAAAGAGCTAAAAGTTGAAAGGAATTAATGATTTATGGCATATATAGTATTATTAGCAATGTTTTTTTTATTAAATTTAATATCTGCATTATCATTAATATTTATTGAAAGAAAAGAGCCTACAACAACATGGGCTTGGCTGCTAATACTAATTGCATTACCAGGTATAGGATTTATCCTATACTTATTATTGGGGCAAAATTTGAGTAGGCAAAAAATATTTAGAGAGAAAAAGCTTGCAGATAAAATTAAAAGATATAAGTTAAGAAGTAATAGTGAACTACCTAATTTTGATAGTGAAATTAATGAGAATTATGAAGATTTAATTTTAATGAATTATAATCACTCTGGAGCTGTTTATACTACAGGAAATGAAGTAAAAACATATATTAATGGAGAAGATAAGTTTAGAGATTTATTTAATGATATTAGAGCTGCTAAAAGCTTCATACATATAGAATATTATATTTTTAGATATGATGATTTAGGAAGAGCGCTGATAAAAGAACTACATGAGAAGACCAAAGATGGCGTTGAAGTAAGATTAGTCATAGATGGCATGGGATCAAAGCGAATTACTAAAAAAATAATTAAGGAAATAGAATCTTATGGAATAAAAATGGCTGTATTCTTTCCAGGAGTTTTGCCACATATTAATACACGTATTAATTATAGAAATCATAGAAAAATAGTTGTAATTGATGGGAAAATTGGATATGTTGGTGGATTTAATGTTGGAAACGAGTATGTTAACAAAGGAAAACAATTTAAATTTTGGAGAGACACTCATATTAGAGTTAAAGGTGAGGCTGTTAACGAATTAAACAAAAGATTTATATTGGATTGGGACTATGCTGCAGATGAAAACATGGGGAATATGTCAATGTACTTTCCAGTTCCAGAGGTAGTGGGTAATGTAGGAATGCAAATAGTATCTTCTGGGCCAGATCATATGGAGGAATATATTAAAAATTCTTATATGAAAATTATAAACAATGCAAAAAATTATGTTTATATTCAAACACCATATTTAGTACCAGATAGTCCAATGATGGAAGCTTTAAAAATATCAGCTCTTTCAGGAGTTGATGTTAGAATTATAGTTCCAGGGGCTCCAGATCATTTTTTTATGGAATGGATGTTAAGTGCTAATATAGGCTTACTAATAGAATATGGAATAAAAATATATCGTTATGGTAATGGATTTATTCATTCTAAAACAATTGTAGCAGATGGTGAAGTATGTAGTATTGGAACAGCAAATTTAGATATAAGAAGTTTTAAATTAAATTTTGAAGTAAATGCATTTATTTATAATGAAACAGTAGCTAAAGAGCAAGAAAAAATATTTTTAGATGATCAATTAAAGTCTAAATTAGTTACAAAAGAAGAATATTATAAAAGGTCTAGAAATTTAAAGATTAAAGAGTCATTAATAAGATTGTTGTCACCTATTTTGTAGAGTCTTACAAAATAGATGTAAAAAGATTGACAAAGTGGTTAAATATGGTTAAAATAAAGAAAAAGTAAATTGATGAAAGCTAAAAGAGGTATATATTATGAAAGGATTAGAAAAGAATTTAATTGCAAAATTTAATAGATTTTTTTACTTTATATTCTGGGGCTATTATTTTAGCGCTGGCTATTTCTTTTGCAAAAATAAATATAATTTTTTTCTAATGAGCAATTAGTGAACCTTTTTATATATCTTAATATTTAAAAGTGTATTTAAAGTATAGTTTATAGGAGAGAACTCATTAGAGTTCTCTTTTTTAGTTAGTAGTTAGAAGTTATTAAGTTAAAGTTATATATTTTTCGTAAGGGAAATATGTTGCATATAAAAAAATAGTGTTAAGGAGAATAGTATATGGGATGGTAAGATTACTAACTCTAAAATACTAATTCCTAACTAATTTAAGGGGGCATTTAACATGGTAGTAATATTAAAACCAAAAACAAGTAATGAAGCAATTAAAAAGATAACAGGAGAATTAGAAGCTTTAGGTGTAACAGTAAATCCAGTTATAGGTACAGAAATGAGTATATTAGGATTAGTTGGGGATACAACAAGAATAGATCCTTCATATATTGAAGCGAATCCTAATGTTGAAAGGGTAATGCATGTTCAAGAACCTTTTAAGAAAGCAAATAGATTATTCCATCCAGAAAATACAGTAATTGATGTTAATGGACATACTATTGGAGGAAATAAAATTGCAGTAATAGCTGGACCTTGTTCAGTTGAAAATAAAGAGCAAATAGCATTAGTTGCAGATGAAGTTAAAAAGTGCGGAGCTAGTTTCTTAAGAGGTGGGGCATTTAAACCAAGAACTTCTCCATATAGTTTCCAAGGTTTAAAATATGAAGGGTTAGAATTATTAAATGAAGCAAAAGCTAAAACAGGATTACCAATAGTGACAGAGCTTATGTCACCATATGATATAGAAACATTTGTTGAAAAAGCTGATATAATTCAAGTAGGGGCAAGAAATATGCAAAACTTTGATTTATTAAAAGAGTTAGGTAAAATTAATAAACCTATACTTTTAAAGAGAGGTTTATCTGCCACAATAGAAGAGTTATTAATGAGTGCAGAATATATTATGGCTGGTGGTAATGAACAAGTTATTCTTTGTGAAAGAGGAATAAGAACTTTTGAAACATATACTAGAAATACTTTAGACTTAAGTGCTGTACCAGCAATTAAAAAATTAAGCCACTTACCAGTAGTAATTGATCCAAGTCACTCTGCAGGAAAGTGGTGGATGGTAGAGCCATTATCAAAGGCAGCAATAGCTGTAGGTGCTGATGGTCTTATAATTGAAGTTCATAATGACCCACAAAAAGCATTGTGTGATGGACAGCAATCAATAAAACCAGATGTATTTGCAAAATTAATGGAAGACTTAAAAGTGATAGCAGGAGCTGTAGGAAGAGAAATTTAATTTTTTGAGAAAAGGTAAAAGAGAAAAGGTAAATAATAAATTCAGCTTGGATGAATTAAAAAACAACCTTTTAACTCTTACCTTTTCATTATTACTTTAGTAAGAAAGGACGGTAGTATGGAATTAAAGGTTGATTTAAAAGATAGAAGTTATCCAATTATAATTGAAAAAGGACTTATTAATAGAGTTTCAGAAGAAATTAGGAAGGTATACAAGGGGAAGAAAATATTTATTATTACAGATGATAATGTAAATAAATATTATGGGGGAAAAATTAGTGAAGAATTAAAAAAGAATGATTTTGAAGTTAAGTTATTAGCATTAAAACCAGGTGAGGAAACTAAAAACTTTAACACATTACCTATTGTATACAATGAACTTCTAGATTTTAATTTAACTAGAAGTGATTTGATAATTGCTTTAGGGGGAGGAGTTATAGGAGACCTAGCAGGCTTCGTAGCTTCTACATATTTAAGAGGAGTTGACTTTGTGCAAATACCAACTTCACTTTTAGCACAAGTTGATAGTAGTGTTGGAGGAAAAGTAGCAGTAGATTTAGAGAGAGGAAAAAACTTGGTAGGAAGTTTTTATCACCCAAAATGTGTATTAATAGACCCAGAAGTATTAAATACATTAGATAATAGATTTTTTATAGATGGAATGGCGGAAGTCATTAAATATGGATGTATTAAGGATAAACAATTCTTTGATTATCTTGAAAAAATGGAAAATAATCAACAATTAATCAACAATATGGAAGTAGTTATCCACAAATGTTGTGATATTAAGAGGCAAGTTGTGGAGAATGATGAAAAAGATAAAGGTGAAAGAATGCTTTTAAACTTTGGTCATACTTTAGGTCATGCCATAGAACAATATTATAATTATACTAAATATAGTCATGGTGAAGGTGTTGCCATTGGAATGTATGTAATAAGTAAAATTAGTGAAGAAAAAGGATTAACTAAAAAGGGAACTTCTCAAAGGATTAAGGATATTTTAGTTAAATACAATCTTCCATATGAACTGGATGTTAATATTGAAGAAACTTTAGAAGCTATTAATTTAGATAAGAAGAAATTGGGAAATGATTTAAATGTAATTATTTTAAAAGAAATAGGAAATTCAGAAATATATAAAACTACAGCAGAATTTTTTAAGATATAAAAGAGGAGTAGATATGGCAGAGTTAAAGATATATCCATCAAATCTTAAGGGAGAGGTAAAAATACCTCCTTCAAAAAGTATGGCACATAGAGCAATTATTTGTGCAGCTTTAAGTGATGGATTATGTATTATAGAAAATATAGATTATTCAGATGATATTATAGCAACTATTGATGCAATGAATTCTTTAGGAGCTAAAATAGTTAAGCACAAAGATTATATTGAAGTAATAGGAGCATATGGAAGTGATGAAAAACCACAAGAAACTAGAATAATTGATTGTAATGAATCAGGTTCCACTTTAAGATTTTTAGTTCCTATTTCACTATTATTTAAAGGTAGCAGTAAGTTTATAGGTAGAGGTAATTTAGGAAAAAGACCATTAACTACTTATTATAATATATTCGAAAGACAGGGAATTGAATATTCTTACGAAGAAGGTAATCTTAACTTAGTTATAAATGGCGAATTAAATCCTGGAACTTTTGAAGTAGAGGGTAATGTAAGTTCTCAATTTATAACTGGATTATTATTTACGTTACCATTATTAAAGGAAGATTCTAAAATTATAATTACTACTGAAATGGAATCAAAGGGATATATTGATTTAACATTAAGAGCAATGAATGATTTTGGAGTAGAAATAATTAATAACAATTATAGAGAGTTCATTATTAAAGGAAATCAAAAATATAATGCAAGAAATTACAGAGTTGAAGGGGATTATTCTCAAGCTGCATTTTTCCTTTGTGCAGATAGCTTAGGTAATGATGTATTATGTAAGGATTTAGATTTAAATTCTCTTCAAGGTGATAAAGAAGTAATAGATATACTAGAAAGAATGAATGTTGTATTTAATGCAAATGATATAGGGGTAAAGGGTACTACTAATGGTGAATTAGCTAGTACAGTAATTGATGGAAGTCAATGTCCAGATATTATACCAGTTCTTACATCAGTGGCTGCATTAACAAAAGGTACAACAGAAATAATAAATGCAGGAAGGCTTAGAATTAAGGAATGTGATAGGCTTGCAGCAGTAACATCTGAGCTAAATAAATTAGGAGCTAAGATAATAGAAAAAGAAGATGGATTAGTAGTTACAGGAGTAGAAAAATTACAAGGTGGAGTAGAAGTATGGAGTCATAAGGATCATAGAATAGCTATGACTTTAGCAATAGCTTCTACAAGATGTGAAGAACCAATAGTGATAAAGGATTATGAATGTATAGCTAAATCTTATCCAAAATTCTTTGAAGACTTTAAAGCTTTAGGAGGAAACGTTCATGAGTGGAATGTGGGGAAATAATATAAGAGTATCTATTTTTGGAGAGTCTCATGGAAATGCTATAGGAATAAATATCGATGGTCTACCTTCAGGTTTTCATATTGATATGGATAAGGTAATGGTAGAAATGGCAAGAAGAGCACCAGGAAAAAGTCCGTTATCAACTCCAAGAAAAGAAGGAGATATACCAGAAATATTAAGTGGATATTTTGAAGGTAAAACTACAGGAACTCCACTTTGTGCAATAATAAGAAATTCTAATACTAAATCTAAGGATTATTCAAAGCTTAAAGACGTAATGAGACCAGGTCATGCAGATTATACTGGTGCTATGCGATATGATGGCTTTAATGACTATAGAGGTGGAGGGCATTTCTCAGGAAGAATAACTGCACCACTTGTATTTGCAGGAGCCATTTGTAAGCAAATATTAGAAAGCAAAGGAATATCAATTGCAGCTCATGTTAATTCCATAGGAAGTATTAAAGATAAAAGCTTTTTAGATGTAGATATAAATGAAGAATTAATATTATCATTTAAAGGAAAAGAATTACCTTTAATTAATTCAGAATTAGAAGAAGCAATGAGACAAGAAGTTATGAATGCAAGAAAGGATATGGATTCTATAGGTGGAACTATAGAGTGTGCTGTTTTAGGTATAAAGCCTGGAATAGGTAATCCATTCTTTGATTCAGTAGAATCAACATTAGCCCATTTAATGTTTTCAGTGCCAGCAGTTAAGGGAATTGAATTTGGAAAAGGGTTTGATATCTCTAAAATGAGAGGATCAGAAGCTAATGATGAATATTACTTAGATGGTAAAACTATAAAAACAAAAACTAATAATAATGGTGGAATTTTAGGTGGAATAACTAATGGAATGCCAATAGTATTCAAGGTTGCAATAAAGCCAACAGCATCAATATTTAAAGAACAAAGTACTGTTAATATAGCTACAATGGAGGAAACTAAGTTAAGTATAGAAGGAAGACATGATCCATGCATTGTACAAAGGGCACTTCCAGTTATAGAAGCAGTAACTGCCATTGGAATTTTAGAATTGATGTAGCATGATGAATCTCCTAAATATTGGAACGACCTCAGGGGAACAGACAAATATTGGATAAAGTTAGGGGATATGGAGGGAAAACATGAATCTTTCAGAATGTAGAAATGAAATTGATAAAATAGATAAAGAGTTAGTTGAATTATTTGAAAAGAGAATGAATGTTGCGATAAATGTAGCGAAATATAAGATAGAAAATAATATTCCAATTTTTAATGGAGCTAGAGAAGCTGAAGTTATTGAAAAGAATATTAATAGACTTAATAATAAAGAGTATTCGAAGCTTACAGAAAAGTTTTTCACTCATTTAATGGAATTAAGTAGAAGCCTTCAAGCAGATATTATTGATAAGAATAATAAAAAAAATAATAATATAATAGGTTCAATAGAAGAAAATATATCAACTAACGAAAATAAAAGAGATTTAAAGAATATTAAAATTGGATATCAAGGTGTAAAAGGTTCTTTTAGTGAAGAGGCTATGATTAAATACTTTGGTGAAAATCATACAACTACAGATTATGAAGAATTTGAAGATGTATTTGTAGCCTTAAAAAATAATGAAATAGATTATGGAATATTACCTATAGAGAATTCAAGTACAGGAGCAATAACTACTGTTTATGACTTATTAGTTGAGTATGGCCTTTATATAGTTGGAGAAGAGTGTATAAAGATAGATCAAAACTTAATAGGAGTAAAAGGAAGTAAGCTTGAAGATATAAAAGAAATATATTCACATCCTCAGGGATTTGAACAAAGCAGTGAATTTTTAAGTAAACAAAATAACTTAAAGCTTATACCATTCCATAATACAGCTATAAGTGCTAAATATATTTCAGAGATTAATGATAAATCAAAGGCTGCAATTGCAAGTTTAAGAGCAGCAAAAATTTATGGATTAGATGTAATTCAAAAAGAAATAAATGATAAAGATAATAATCATACAAAGTTTGTTATAGTAGGAAGAGAACTTGAATCAGCTAAGGAATGTAATAAGATTACTGTTGTATTTTCATTAGATGATAAGGCTGGTACTTTATATAATCTTTTAAGGCACTTTGCAGAGAATAATATTAATATGATAAAGATAGAGTCTAGACCAAGTAAAAATGAACCTTGGCAATATCTTTTATATGTAGACTTTGAAGGTAATATAGAAAATGAAGGTGTTAAAAAAGCAATTAAGTTAATTGAAGAAAAAAGTGAATACTTCAAATTGATTGGATGCTATGAAGGAGTTAATTACTAAAAGGTTAGGTGATTAAATGGAGTTCTATGGATTATTAGGTGAAAAGTTAAGTCATAGCTTATCCCCAAAAATCAATAAGATAATATTAGAGAAAAATAATACAGAAGGTGCTTATAAATTATTTGAGATTCCTAAAGATAAATTAGATAATTTTGTTGAAGCAGTGAAATTGCTTAAGATAAAAGGATTTAATGTCACAATTCCATATAAGGAAAGTATAATGAAATATTTAGATTGTATTTCAGATGAAGCAACTAGAATTGGTGCTGTTAATACAGTAATGTTAAAAGATAATAAGCTTTATGGATATAATACTGACTATTTTGGAATTGAAGTTATGATTCAAAGCAAAAAAATAAATGTAAAAAATAAAACTGCAGTTATCTTAGGTTCAGGAGGTGCTTGTAAGGCTGTAATTACTTATCTATTAGATAATGAAGTAGAGAAAATATATATAGTAAGTAGAAGGCCAGAAAGTGTTAGTTTAAATAGAATAAATAAAAGGATATCAATAATTAATTATGATGAATTATCTAATATAAGTGGATATCTAATAATTAATACAACTCCTGTTGGAATGTATCCTAATATTGATAAATCTGCAGTTGGTAATGATATAATGAAAAATTTTGATGTGGCTGTAGATTTAGTATACAATCCTACGAAAACTAAGTTTCTTCAAATAGCAACAGAAGAAGGAAAAGTTGCTATAGGTGGATTGCATATGCTGGTAGGTCAAGCAGTTAAAAGTCAAGCTATCTTTAATGATAGGCAAATAAGTGAAGAACTAATAAATTATATATACACTGAGGTGGCAAAAGATTTTAAGTAGGAGAGAGAGTATGAAGGATATGGAGAAGAGTATTACACTAATAGGGTTACCTGGATGTGGAAAGACTACAGTAGGAAATTTACTTTCGGATAAATTAAATTATAAGTTTATAGATATGGATTACTATATTGAAGAAAATCAAGGAAAGACTATTATTGAATTATTTAAAAATGGAGAAGATTATTTCAGGAACATAGAAACTGAAACTTGTAGAGAACTTGGTGAAAAAGAAAAAACAATTATTTCTTCTGGTGGAGGAGTTGTTAAAAAGGCAATAAATATAGAATATTTAAAGAAAAATTCCATAGTAGTTTTTATTGATAGACCAGTGGAAAATATTTTAGGAGATATAGAAGTTGAAAAGAGACCTTTACTAGCAAATGGTAAAGAAGTATTATATAAGTTATACGATGAAAGATATGATCTTTATAAAAGCTATTGTGATTATAGAGTTGAAAACACAGGAAGCTTAGAGGACGTAGTTAATAAAATAGCAAAGCTTAAAGAGTAACAAGCGACAAGTAGCAAGTGACAAGTTAAGAGAAAAATTCAGATTAGACTGAATTAAAAAATATAATTTAAGAAACTTCATTAGGAGTTTCAACATTAAGTTGTCACTTACCACTCTTAACTTGAAACTAAATGAAGTATGGAGGTATGGTAGAAATGATTATTGTAATGAATCCAAAATGTAGTGAAAGAGAAATTGCTGATGTAAAAAATGAATTAACTAGACAAGGTTTAGGAGTTCATCTTTCTCAAGGGGAAACTTTCTGTATAGTAGGTATTGTAGGAGACACTAGAAGAATAGACTCAGACAATTTATTAACTTTTGATGGTGTTGATAAAGTATTAAAAGTTGAAGAACCTTTTAAAAAAGCAAATAGATTATTTAAACCAGAAGATACAGTTGTTAATGTAAATGGAACATTAGTTGGTGGAAATAATCTTGGAATTATGGCTGGGCCATGTTCTGTTGAAAGTGAAGAACAGATAATAGAAATAGCTAAGGCTGTTAAAGAATCAGGAGCTAACTTCTTAAGGGGAGGAGCTTTTAAACCAAGAACTTCACCTTACAGTTTCCAAGGATTAGAGCTTGAAGGATTAAGATTATTAAAACGTGCTAAAGAAGAAACAGGACTTTCAATAGTAACAGAAATAATGTCTACTGATTATATAGATGAATTTGTAAGAGATGTTGATGTAATTCAAGTTGGAGCAAGAAATATGCAAAACTTTGATTTATTAAAGCAACTTGGTAAAACTAATAAGCCAATTTTACTTAAGAGAGGATTATCTTCAACTATAGAAGAGTGGCTTATGAGTGCTGAATATATAATGGCTGGTGGAAATGAAAATGTGATTCTTTGTGAGAGAGGAATTAGAACTTATGAAGGATACACTAGAAATACTTTAGATTTAAGTGCAATACCAGTAATTAAGAAATTATCTCATTTACCGGTAATAGTTGATCCAAGTCATGCTTCAGGATATTGGTACTTAGTAGAACCATTAGCAAAGGCAGCAATAGCAGCAGGAGCAGATGGACTTATGATAGAAGTTCATAATGACCCTCAACATGCATTAAGTGATGGGCAACAATCAGTAAAACCAGAGTTATTTGATAAAATAATGCAAAAGGTAAAAGTTTTAGCTGAAATGGAAGGGAAGAGTCTTTAGTTAAAGGCTGATGGGGGTATTATGAGAATAGTTATTGTAGGGCTTGGTGTTATTGGTGGTGGATATGCAATGGCACTTAAGGAAGCTGGATATGATGAAGTTTATGGAATAGATAAAAATATAGATACATTAAAAAAGGCAAAGGCTCTAGGGATTATTAAAGAGGGCTATGAAGATGAGAAGGAAATAATAAAATATGCTGATTTAATTGTATTAGCTGTTTATCCTAATTTAGTTAAGAATTTTATAATCAATAATAAAGATAACTTCAAAGATGGGGCTATAATTACAGATGTTACAGGTATTAAACAGTTATTTATTAATGAAATAATTAATATATTACCAGAAAATATTGATTTTGTTTTTGCTCATCCAATGGCTGGAAGAGAGAAAAAGGGTATAGATTATGCTACAAATCAGGTTTTTAAAGGTGCAAATTTTTTAATTACAGTGACTGATAAAAATAAAGATGAAAATTTAGATTTAATTGAAAATTTGGCATATAAAATGGGATTTAAAAATGTGAAAAGAATATGTCCTAAATACCATGATGAAATGATAGCATTTACAAGTCAATTACCTCATGCTTTGGCTGTAGCTCTTATAAATAGCGATATTGAAGGAAGAAATACAGGTGAGTTTATAGGAGACAGTTATAGAGATTTAACTAGAATTGCAAATATTAATGAATCTTTATGGAGTCAATTATTTTTAGGAAATAAGGAAAATTTACTACAAGCCATTTATAACTTTGAAAAAGAATTAGATAAAATTAAAAGTTGTGTGGAAAATGAAGATAAAGAAACTCTACAAGAGTTATTTATTAAATCTTCTTTAAGAAGAGAAAAATTATAATATGTTAATTAAAAAAGATGGTTATTATAGATAATAGTAACCATCTTTTTAGTATTTATAAGTAAAATAATAATAATTTTACAGATATAAGATAATAATATAAAAGAAATCGTTTATTAATTAAAAAATAGGCTTAATATAAAAAAATATTGTGAAACAATAAAATTGATTGAAAAATAAAATAAGAGTAAAATTGTTTCTTGTATATTTACTAAGAAAAGGAGAGGTTATCTTGGCGGGAAAAACAAAAATAACTAAGCAATTCATTATAACACAGACAGTCTTATATGTTTTTATAATGGCATTTGTAATAACATTTAAACTTATTTTTGGAGATAAAAATGTACTTGTTGGAGTAATGGGTATAACAGCAATGTTAATGCTTACGCAAATTAATCTTACTGTTTCTCCAGGAAAAAATTTAGTAAAGCTACTTATAATAAATTTAGGAATAGGTATATTAACATATTTAGCAAATCTTAATATATGGGCAGCTATACCAATAAATTTTATAGGAATATTTATAATAGCTTATACCTTTTATTATAATTTAAAATCACCAGTATATTTACCATTTACATTACAATATATGTTTTTATTAGCTACTCCTATTACTGCAGCTGAATTACCAATGAGACTTCTTTCACTTTTAGTAGCACCAATTGGAATTATGTTAATACAATTTGCAATCAATAAAAATAAAACTACTAAAGTTGGAAATAAGTTAATAGGTGGTATTTGTGATAATCTTATAAAAAAGATTAATAATAATGAAAATAAACTAGAGATAAATAAAGCAATAAAAAGTAATGCTAATGAGTTTAGAAAAATTATTTATGATAATAGAAAAGATAACTTCTATGTAACAGAAGAAGGAAGAATAAAATTAAATATTGTTATAATTTTAGAAAAGCTATCAAATTTATTAGATGAGAACACTACTAATAAACAAGTATTGAATGACTTAATAATTTGTTTGCAAGAGGTAAAGAATAGCTTAGGAAAAGAAGATGATTTAAAAAATATTACGGATACTATAAGTAGAATACTAAATAATTATAAAAAAGATAACATTCATGATTTAGTTAGCTTAAGAATATTAAATACTATCAATATGCTAAATATATCTTTAGAAGAATTAAAATCATTAGGTAAAGAAAATTATAATATTATAAAAGCTAGCAAAGATATACCAGAAACATATAAAATGGTTAATATTCATAAGAAAGAGTTTTATACAAAATCAGTAAAGTTTTCTTATGCTATTAGAGTATCTTTAGGAATAACTATTTCTGCTTTTATTGCAGATTATTTTAAGTTTCCAGAAGGAAGATGGATATACTTTACAGCCTTTGCAATAATAATTCCTATATATGAATTATCAAAGAAAAAGTTAAGAGATAGAATGTTTGCAACTTTAGTTGGTGGAGCAATAATAGTTATATCATTTACAATATTTAAAAATATGTTAATTAGAATGTTAATAATAATGGTTGCAGGTTATTTAAGATCATATACTTCAACATATAGATATGGAACTATTTGCACTACAATATGTGCAATTGGTGCAGCTGCTATGACTGGTGGAGCGGTAATATTAACTATAGATAGAATAGTATTTGTTATATTAGGTACTATAATTGCTATTATCATTAATAGATTTATATTACCTGTAAGAATGAAAGATGCAAATGAAGAACTTTTAGGTACCTATAGGCAAGTACTTTATGGAATGTTAAATGAAGTTTATGAAGAGGCAATTAATAAAAATGATAATACTCATGAAATGGATACATTATTACTTGTAACAACAATGATAGAAGAAAGATTAGCTGTTAATAACGGTGATTCTATTACAGAAGAATATAGTAGTTACTTTGATAAATTAAGAATTTTAATTATTGATATTTATCAATTATATACATTGGTAAGAATAAATGAAGTTAAAAATAATAATGTTCAAAATATGGTTGAAGATTTAAAGTTGTTATCAAATATAGATAATATAGATATTAATAATAAAATAAAAAATGTAGAAGAACATATAAAGACAGCAAATGGAATTGATAATAAAATAATTTTTGCAAGTATAAGGGGCGTTTTATCAGAGATAAAAGAATTAAAAGATATGAATAAATCCTTAGATACACAAGCGATATAATAAAAAAGTTAATAATTTAATATAAAAATGAGCAAAAAACCTAGGTAATAATATCTTAGGTTTTTTGTTATTATTATATTGAAAATCACATTTTTAACAATAAGTATTAATAATATAAATATATAAGGATAAACATGGATATATTTTAAGTTAATACTGTATAATATTTACATACTTACTTAAGGGGGAATAAATATGTATTGTAAAAATTGTGGAGAAAAATTAAATGAAGGGGTTAATTTCTGTTTTAATTGTGGCTTTAAGTCAGGAGAAGGGCAAGGGTATTGTGATAAGTGTGGAGTAAAAGTAAATAGTTCTACTTGTAGTAATTGTGGAAATGTTATAGAGGGTTATAATGAGGATTTAAATAGAGAGACTTATAATAATCAAAATTACTCTACAAATAATAATCAAGGTTATTCTAATAACTATAATAATCAAAATTATAATTCAAATTATGTGGCAAGAAGACCAAAATCTAAGATTGCGGCAGGAATATTAGGAATTTTAGTAGGTGGCCTTGGAATTCATAGATTTTATTTAGGATATGTGGGAATAGGAATTTTACAAATTGTAGTTACTGTTTTAACTTGTGGTGCAGGTAGCCTTTGGGGATTTATTGAAGGAATACTTATATTATGTGGTACTACAATAACTACAGATGCAGATGGTGTACCTTTATCAGATAATTAGTTAATAATAAAAAATAGTATACAGTGGAAAAAAGGGTGATTATAGATGAGTGAGAAAATTGAAAAAATAATAACAGATGAATTAGAAAAGGGTAATTTAGCTGGAGTAAGTATTTATGTAATTAAAGATGGTAAGGAGATTTTTGGTAAACAATTTGGATATTCTAATTTAGAAGAGAAAATAGAAATGAAAAGAGATACTATTTTTAGTATATATTCAATGAGTAAACCAATTACAGCTGCAGCTACAATGCTTTTAATTGAACGTGGATTATTATCATTAGATACTCCAGTATCTAAATTTTTAGATGGATTTAAAAATCAAAAAGTATTATGCAATGGAGAAATAAAAGAAGTTAATAGGGAAGTGGTAATAAAAGACTTATTAACTATGACTTCAGGTGTTGCATATCCAAGTGATAGTGAGGTTGGGCAAAAAGTTAATGCTATAGTTGATGAAGTTATTGAAAAAGAGTTAATGGGAAGTCCACTAACTACAGTAGAGTTTGCTAACAAATTAGGACAAGTTCCTCTAGAATTTCAACCAGGTGAAAAGTGGGCTTATGGATTTTCAGCCGATATTCTTGGAGCAGTAATTGAAGTTGTATCAGGCAAGTCATATAGAGATTTCTTAAGAGATGAGTTCTTTATGCCATTAGATATGCTTGATACAGATTTCTATGTTCCAGAAGAAAAGTGGAATAGATTTGCTAAAGTATATGAATATTTTGAAGAGGAGCCTAAATTAAGACCATATAAAGGGTACAATTTGGCTATAATGAGACAGAATAAATTACCAGGTTTTCACTCTGGTGGAGCAGGTTTAGTATCAACATATGAAGATTATTTACATTTTGATAGTATGATAATTAATGATGGAGTTTATAATAATAAGCAAATCTTAAAAAAAGAATCTATAGATTTTATGAGAACTAACCATTTAAATGAAGAACAATTAAAAACTTATGACTGGGAAGATTTAAAAGGATATGGATATGGAACATTGGTTAGAGTTTTAAAAGATAAAAAAATAGCTAATACTCCATGCGCTATAGGTGAATTTGGATGGGGAGGATGGGCTGGAACAGAGTCTATAATTGATCCTAAAAACAACAGTATAATATTATATTTCATTCAAAGAATTAATAAATGCGATAATGTTGAAAAAGAAATAAGAAAGTATGTTTATGAAGAGTATTTAAATAAATAGTTTTTTATTGAGTATAAAATATATAATCAAGAGGACAGGAAAAAACTTGTCCTTTTTATTTTGTTTTAAAAAGAGTTACTATATAAATATTATTTAACTTTAATAAAAGAATTTTGGAAGAATATTTTTATATATGTTATTATAGTATTGGATTCTAAAAATAGGGGGATTGGTGAAGATGATAGGAAGAAGGTACAATAGAAGTAGATATAGAAGGCAAAAAAATAAAAAAAACGTTATTATTTCAATTATATGTCTTCTAATAATTGGAGGAGTAGTTGTAGGAATTAAGTTTATTCCAAAATCAAATAAAGAAAATGTACAAGTTACTACAAAACCTGATGAAGAAATAGATTCTGGGGATAAGGAAGTAGTTAATAATTCTGAGGATAAAGATGTAACAGATAATTTTGAAGAAGTAGAAAGTAATATATTAGATAATAGTGGGTACTTATCATTTGAAGAAGATCCTAATGCAGATGATGCAGCTATAGTTGCTGAAAATACTAAGGGGCTTTTAAATGGAACTAAACATTATCCTGTAAGAACAGACGGTAAAAAAGTTGTTTATTTAACTTTTGATGATGGACCATCAACAACCAATACTCCAGGAATATTAGATGTATTAGATAGATATAATGTTAAAGCAACATTTTTTACTTTGGGAAAATCAATTGAAGCTAATGAAGAAGCAAAAAGCATACTAAAAGAAACAGTTAAAAGAGGACATGCTATAGCTAATCATACATATGGGCATGATTATTCATATTTATACCCTAATAGAACTATGAATGTAGACAATATAGTATCAGATCTTGAAAAAAGCGAAAATTCAATGAAGGCGGTATTAGGTAAGGATTTTTCTACAAGAGTTATTAGATTACCAGGTGGATACTGGTCATGGGAAGGTCGTACACCTATGAAGGAAGCTATGGAGCAAGATGGATACTATAATGTAGATTGGAATGCATTAAATAAAGATGCTGAAGGAAAGATGAAGAATGCAGATGAATTATTACAAAGCACTAAGGATACAATAGAAGTATTAGGGCCTAATGCAGATAGCGTTGTTCTTTTAATGCATGATACATATGGAAAAGAAGAAACAGTAAAGGCACTTCCACAAATTATAGAATATTTACAAGGAAAAGGCTTTGAGTTTAGAACTATTAAGTAGTAAAAAAATTAAGATTAAAGGGATGAGTTTTAACTTATCCCTTTATGTTTTCAGAGTGAAATTAATTTGTAACACTTTTGTAACGAATTTACCCATATGTATAATGTATATTAATATTACAGGGAAAAATAAGTTTAAAGTAAGAAATTATGTTTAGATAAAGTAATTAAAAAATATAAAATGGGGAGGAAAACATAGAAAAATGAATCAAAATAGGAAGAGGGTTAATAGAAGAAAAAAAAGACAAAGAAATCAAGCGATTTTGATAGCAAGTATTTTAGTGATAATAGGAATATTTGTAGGTATCAAATTTATTCCTAGACAGCAACAAGAACATGTACAAATTGCAAATCCTAGTGAGAATCAAAATGGGACAACTGATAATACAGAATCTAATAATAAAGAGCAGGTAGAAAATAATAAAGATGAAGAAAATGACAAGGATAAAGTAGAGGAAAATAAGTTAGATAATAGTGGTTATTTATCATTTGAAGAGGATCCTAATGCAGATGATGCAGCTATAGTTGCTGAAAATACTAAAGGTCTTTTAAATGGAACTAAACATTATCCAGTAAGAACAGATGGTAAAAAAGTTGTTTATTTAACTTTTGATGATGGACCATCAACAACAAATACTCCACAAGTATTAGATATATTAGATAGATATAATGTTAAAGCAACATTCTTTGTATTAGGTTCATCAATAGATAAGAATGAAGAAGCAAAGGAAATATTAAAAGAGCAAGTTAAGAGAGGACATGCAATAGCAAATCACACATATAGTCATGACTATTCATACCTATATCCTAATAGAGTTATGAATGTAGATAATATTATATCAGATCTTGAAAAAAGTGAAAATTCAATGAAGGCAGTATTAGGTAAAGACTTCTCTACAAGAGTTATTAGATTACCAGGTGGATATTGGTCATGGGAAGGACGTACACCTATGAAGGAAGCTATGGAACAAGATGGATATTATAACGTAGATTGGAATGCATTAGATAAAGATGCAGAAGGTAAACCAAAGAATGCTGATGAATTATTACAGTGCACTAAGGAAACTGTAGAAGCCTTAGGGCCTAATGCAGATAGTGTAGTTTTATTAATGCATGATACATATGGAAAGGAAGAAACAGTAAAGGCTCTTCCAAGAATAATAGAATACTTACAAAGTGAAGGTTATGAATTTAGAACAATTAAATAAATAATAGTTATATTAAAATTTAATTCAAGTATATAGAGAGTATAGTAAGATTTAATACTTATAATAAATCTTACTATACTTTTTTTTTATATTAGAAATATATTGTATATACTACAATGATGTAGTAATATAATTATATACTACAGACGTGCAGTATATAATTATATTAATGGAGTGATGCGCATTATGAAAAAATTTCAAAAATTATCAGATACAGAAATGGAAATAATGACAATTATATGGGGGTTTAACAAAGAAGTAACGTCATCAGAATTATTGGATATAATTGAAAAAGAAAAAGGTAAAAGATGGTCAGGGCAAACAATAGCAACATTTCTTTCTAGAATGATTGAGAAGGGAGTTTTAACTTCTGTTAAAAGAGGAAGAGCCAATTATTACATGTCTTCATTAACAATGGAAGAATATAGACAACGTGAAGCTGAAGGAATATTAAATGACATGTATAAAGGGTCAGTTAGAAGTTTCTTATCAGCTTTATATTATGGTAAAAAAATTAATAAGAAGGAAATAGATGAGTTAAAGGAATGGTTCTCTGATAGGTAGGATAAATATATGAATGATATATTAAAGACAGTTTTACAGTTAAGTATTTCGGGTAGTATTTTCTTTATAATATTTTATTTAATTTCATTTATTACTAAAAGGATATTTTCAGCAAAATGGCATTTTTTAATTTTAAAACTAAATATGATATTTTATATACTTCCTATTGTTTTAATTTATGATTATTTTAGCAGAGATTCTAGACAAATTCATTCGAATTATTTTAATATTGCCTTTAACAAAATAGGAAATAGAAATGATTCATTAGAAGTTTTTAATTATTTATCCATTATATGGATAGTAGGAGTAATTGTATTTATTGTTTGGAATATTTATTGTTATCATAAGTTTATAAAAGAAGTTATGAGTTTTAGTTATGAAGATAATGAGCTAAATAATATGCTTTACAAGTGTAAATTAAAGCTAAATATTACTTTGAATATATCAATAAAGAGAAGTTTAGTTGTTACTACGCCTATGGTAGTAGGGATAGTTAGGCCTAAGATTATTTTCCCAGTTAATATAAAATGTTGTGAAAAGTTAGAGCCGGTACTAATACATGAGTTAGTTCATTTAAGAAGAAGAGATTTATTAACTAAGATTCTTCAAATAGGAGTTACTGCTGTTCATTGGTTTAATCCAATAATTTATATGATAAATAATAATATGGAAAAATGGTGTGAGATATCTTGTGATGAAATAGTTGCAGAGAATATGTCATATGAAGAAAGAAAAGAGTATGGAAATACTATATTAAATATTATTGAAAATGTAAGTTTACCCCCAAGTAGTTTATGTCTTTATTTATGTAATGATAAAAAATATATAAAGAGGAGATTAATAATGATGTTAAATGTACAAAAATCAAATAAATTTAAAAATGTTTTCGCAGGTTTATTAGTGTGTGGAATAGTTTTAGGTGCTATGGGAATTAGTGTTTCAGCAACAACGAGTAATAATAATTCTACTAGTATTAACTTAGTAGGAAAAAGTTATGAAGAAGCTATTTCAATAATTAAAGATTCAGGATTAGATTCTACAAGTGAAGATTTTATTTCTGAAGCTATGATGGGGGAACCTTCAAGAGGGGCCATAATTACTATAGATACACAAACAGGAGAAGTTTTAAAAACTATTAGCTTTAGCAATAATTAAATTATTACTTAGACATTAGGTGCCGTGATGACCAAATATTGATTATATAAAATTTTTTATAATAATATAATTAATTTTCAGAATCACGGCATTTAAGCAGTAACTATCTTCCTTTAATTTTACCTTCAATTCCTCTTTCAGCTAAAATTTCATAAATAGTTTTAGATGTAGTATCAGCTAAAGTGTAGCCAATTAATTTTAAAATCTCTTCAAGTTTTTCTTCGGAAGTAGTTTCAATTTCTAAATAAGGGAAAGGACAGAAACTCTTATCATTAATATCAATTTCAATTAAAGAATCATTAAGTTTATAGCTTTCTCTATATTTAGAGATAGATTCTTGAAGTACAAGACCTAAAGATTTAAATATTCTTCTAGCCATTTCTCCATCTTCAACAATAGTTTCATTTTCTTCCATAACTTTAAATGTACCTTGACTTAACATTTTTTTAGTAGTCATAAACACAGTTTCTTTTCCAGTAAGTCTATCAATAGTAGTTCTAACTCTAGCATATCCTTTATCAGCTAAGAGTCTACCATCTTCAAAATCATATATTTCATTAACTTGATCTTCAGATTTAACCTTAATTGCACCTAAAGATTCCATTTTATTTCTAATGTCATCAACATCAATATCCATTATTCTAGTTTCTAATTCTTTCATTAATAATGCTCCTTTCAATTTAAAGATAAGAATATTTATATTATACAATAAAAAATATAACAATAACTCAAAAAGAAATTTAAAGATAAAGATTTTATTTATAAATTTCAATAAAATTACAGGGGAAAGTTGACAAATAGGATTAATAGTCATATAGTTAATTATATAAGCAATTAACCAATTAACTAACTAAGTGAAGGGAGGTTAAAAATATAATATGATTATAGAATTTAATAATGATACTCCTATTTATATTCAAATAGCTCAGGCAATAGAGGACAATATTATAAAAGGAATATTCAAAGAGGATGAAATGATACCATCAACTACAGAAATATCAGTAAAGTATAAAATTAATCCTGCAACTGTAGGAAAGGGATTTAACATTTTAGTTGATGAAGGAATTATATATAAAAAAAGAGGTGTTGGGATGTTTGTTTCAAAGGGAAGTAAAGAGGTGTTAATGAATAAAAGAAAAGAAAGTTTTTTTAATAATTATATAGTTACACTTTTAGATGAGGCAAAGAAGTTAAATATATCAATAGAAGATATTATAAAAATGATTAATAAAGAGGGGTAAGAATATGGCTATAATAGAGGTTAAAAAGGTCAATAAAACCTATAATAAAAAACAAGTTTTAAAAGATATAAATATAATATTTGAAGAAAATAAAATTTACGGGTTGTTAGGAAGAAATGGGGCAGGAAAAACAACTTTATTAAATTTAATTACTGATAGAGCAATAGTAGATTCTGGTGAAATCACAATTAATGGAGAAAATGTATATGAAAATGATAATGCTTTAGAAAAGATATATTTTATGACTGAAAGGACTCTTTATCCAGAAGATTTTAAAGTAAAAGATGTATTTAAATGGACTAAAGAATTTTATAGTAATTTTGATAGTAAGTATGCCTTAGAGTTAGCAAAGAAGTTTAGTTTAAATATTAATACTAAAATAAAGAATCTTTCAACAGGATATAATTCAATATGCAAAATAATAAATACACTTGCTTCAAATGCAGAAATTTTAATATTTGACGAGCCAGTATTAGGACTTGATGCAAATCATAGAGAGTTATTTTATAAAGAGTTAATGGAAAATTATATTGAAAATCCTAAAACAATAATTTTATCTACTCATATTATTGAAGAAGTTTCAAATTTAATAGAAAAGGTAATTATTTTGAATAATAGCAAGATTATTAGTAGTGATGAAGCTGAAGAATTATTAGATAAGGCATATACAGTTTCTGGATTAACTGAAAATATAGATAAGTTTATAAGTGCAAAAAATATAGTTAATATTGAAGAGATAACATCATTTAAATCTGCCACTATAATAGGTAATTTAACTAATGAAGATAAAAAGTTAGCAGAAGATTTAGATTTAAAATTTTCAAAGGTTGAATTACAAAAGTTATTTATATATTTAACTGAAAAGGAGGAGGTTTAATATGAAAAGTTTAAAGATTGCGAAGATGAATGCTGAGGGAATTATGAAAGCAGCCATAATATATTATTTTATATTTATTTGTGTAATAATAGGACTAATAGCTGTATCTGATGGGAGAAGTACATTGTCAGGTATAGAAGTTTCAACTGTAATTTTTATATTTGTTTGTGGATTAAATTCCTTTAAATCAAATTTTTATTTTGCTAAAAGTAATGGTATATCAAGAAAAACATTTATTAAGGGATTATTAATATCAAGTGTTCCAATAGCTTTAGTTATGTCAATTATTGATATTATAATTAATAGAATAAATAATATTTTTATTAAAAATCCAACTTTTTATGATATGGCTTATGGAAATTCAGTTGGGTATATATCAAAAATTTATGATGGGAGTTGGGTACAAAGTAATAGTTTAGCTACTATTTTTAATACTATTTTATTTCAATTTTCATTATGTCTTTTAGCTTATGTAATTGGAATAGTAATTAATATGATTTATTATAGAGCTAATAAATATGTAAAAGTATTAGTATCAGCTATTCCAGTAGCATTTATAATATTAAAGGGCAATCTTTCCATGAGAAATCCTAGTTTAACGCTTAGAATAAATGAGTTTACTAATTATATATTTGGATTCAACCCATCAAATGTTTTTGCATGTATAACAACATTTTTAGTATTTACAGTAGTTTTATCAGGGATAGCATTTTTATTAATTAGAAAGGCTGTAATTAAAGAAAGGTAATAAATTAAAATGGTATATAAAATAAGAAACTAACATTTAATGTAGGTTTCTTATTTTATGAAATAAATAGAAAACGTTGACAAGTTATATTATTTGAGTTAAGATAGAGGTGGAACTGGGTAGTAATTGCTTAAGTGCAAGCTAAGCCTATTCATTAATATGCAGAGGATATCTATAGGTATTTTGTGCATTATAATGAATGGGTTTTTTTGTTTTTATAAATAAATTATAAAGTAAAATATTAATGTAATTTATAAAGTTTAAAAGAGGAGAAGGTAAGATGATTATTACTAGGTTATTGAATAATAATGTTGTAATTACTTTAGATTCTAATGATGAAGAAATAATAGTAATGGGAAAAGGCATAGGATATCAAAAATCAAAAGGTGATACTATTGATGAAGAAAAGATAAACAAAGTATTTAGAATATCAAATAAAGAAGTTTCAAATAAATTTCAAGAGTTATTTAATAAAATTCCAATGGAACATATGAAACTATCTAGTGAAATAATTGAGTATGCAGAAGGTGTATTAGGAAAGAAGCTAAATGATGGAATTTATATATCTTTAAGTGATCATACTTACACAGCTATAAAAAGAATTAAAAATAATATTACAGTAAAAAATGCTCTTTTGTGGGATATTAAAAGATTCTATAAAGATGAATTTAAAATAGGTATGAAGGCATTAGATATTATAGAGGAGAAAACAAAAATAAGACTTCCAGAAGATGAAGCAGGATTTATTGCTCTTCATATGGTAAATGCGCAATTAAATGAAGAGCAACCTCAAGTTCAAGGAATTACAAAATTAATAGAAGAAATCCTTACTATTGTTAGAATAAATTTTAGGATAGAGTTAAAGGAAGAGTCGGTATTTTATTATAGATTTATAACACATTTAAGATATTTTGCACAACGACTATTTTCAAACAATACATATAATGGAGATTCAGATTATGAACTATTAAGTATAATAAAAGGTAAGTATCCAAAGGAAGCTCAGTGCATAGATAAAGTAAAACTTTTTATTAGTAAAAAATATAACTATGAGTTATCTAGTGATGAGTATATATATTTAACTATTCATATTGCAAAGTTACTACAAGACTCAAAGTTATAATTATATATATCTTTTATATGAAAGGATGTGACAAGTATTTAAAATTATTAATTTAACTATAAGCTGGATGGTAACATTAAGTTGGCCAAACCTTCAAATTTCAAAAAATAGAAATATGGAGGAATAGAAATGGGAAAGTATAATGAATTAGCAAAAGAGATTGTTAAAAATATTGGAGGAAAGGAAAATGTAATTAGCTTAACACATTGTATTACAAGATTGCGTTTTAAGCTTAAGGATGAAAGCATAGCAAAAGATGATGTGTTAAAGAATATGTCAGGTATTGTTACAGTTATGAAAAGTGGTGGACAATACCAAGTAGTAATAGGAAATCATGTACCAGAGGTATATGCAGATGTATGTGAATTAATAGATATTGATAATTTAAGTAGTAAAGAAGAACCTAAGAAGTCAGGAAGATTATTGGATAGAGGAATAGATATTGTATCAGGTATTTTTCAACCAATATTAGGGATTATGGCTGCTTGTGGAATGGTAAAAGGTTTAAATGCATTATTTATTGCACTTGGCTTATATAGTGACACATCTGGTGGAGCTTTAATTATAAATGCAATAGGAGATGGATTATTTACATTTTTACCGCTATTTTTAGGATATACATCAGCTAAAAAGTTTGGATTAAAGCCAATGATAGGATTAGTTATTGGTGCTATTATGTGTTATCCAGGTATACAATCTGGAGCAATATCATCTATGGGTGATGCAATGTATACACTGTTTACTGGAACTATGTTTGAATCACCAGTTTACATTAGTTTCTTTGGAATTCCTGTAATATCAATAGATTATACAGGAACAGTTATTCCAGTAATTTTATCAGTTTATTTTGCTTCAAAATGTGAAAAGGTATTTAATAAATTTGTACCGGATTTAGTTAAGTTTTTCTTTGTGCCAATGTTAACTCTTTTAGTAGCATTACCAATTACATTTATAGTTATAGGACCAATTGCAACCTTTGGTTCAACAATAATTTCAGAATTTGTATTTGCAGTAAGAGACTTTAGTCCTTTAATTGCAGGTGCTATTGTAGGATTTACTTGGCAAATACTTGTTATCTTTGGAATGCATTGGGGCTTTATACCTGTATATATAAATAATATTATGACTAATGGATATGATAATGTAATGATGCCATTCTTTGCATGCACATTTGCTACTTCAGCAGTTGTTTTAGCTATATTCTTTAAGACAAAAGATAAAAAGATTAAAGAAATGGCATTACCTAACTTTATATCTGGAGTTTTTGGTGTAACAGAGCCTGCTATATATGGTATATTACTACCATTAAAAAAGCCATTTATAATTAGCTGTATTACAGGTGGTATTGGAGGAGCGTTTTATGGTTTCTTCAATTTAAGAAAGTTTATGGTTGGTGGAATGGGAATATTTGAATTACCAGCAATGATTGAACCAGATGGAGCTATGGGGAATTTAATAGTAGCATTACTTGGTATAGTAATTTCAATGGTAGTAGGATTTGTTTTAACTATGATCTTCTACAAGGATAAGGAAAAAGTTGAAGAAGTTATGGAAATAGTTGAAGAAAACAATAATGAAGTTAAATCCAATTCTTTAAAGAAGGTTGTTATTTCTAGTCCTATAAAAGGAGAAACTATAAAATTAGAAGATATTGAAGATGCTGCTTTTGCAACAGGTGTATTAGGACAAGGTTTAGCTATTAAACCAACAGAAGGAAAAGTAGTTGCACCAGTTAGTGGAGAAATTACAACTTTATTCCCAAGTTTACATGCTATAGGTATTACTAGTGATGAAGGGGTAGAAATACTTATTCATGTGGGATTAGATACTGTGCAATTAGAAGGTAAAGGCTTTAAAGCACATGTAAAACAAGGAGATAAAATTGTTAAGGGACAAGAATTAGTAACCTTTGATATTGATTTTATACAAGAATCAGGCTATAGCATTGTTACACCAGTAGTAGTAACAAATTATAATGATTATTTTGAAATAGCTGCTACTGAAAGTAAAAGTTTAGAGCTTGGTGATAAAGCTATCACTGTAATAATTTAATAATTTATTTTAAGCTCTGTTTTAACTTAGTTGAGGCAGGGCTTAATAAATACTGTAAAAATTTTATATGATAATATGGAGGAAAGTATGAAGTTTAATGATAATTTTTTATGGGGTGGAGCTACTGCTGCAAATCAATGTGAAGGTGGATATAATGAAGATGGTAGAGGATTAGCTAATGTGGATGTTTGTCCTACAGGTAAAGATAGATCTGCTGTAATTACAGGAAATTTAAAAATGTATGATTTTGATGATGATCATTTTTATCCTGCTAAGATAGCAATAGATATGTATCATAATTTTAGAGATGATATTAAGTTGTTTGCAGAGATGGGATTTAAGGTTTATAGAATGAGTATTGCTTGGAGTAGAATTTTTCCTAATGGAGATGAAGAAACTCCAAATGAAAAGGGGTTAGCTTTTTATGATGAAATCTTTAATGAATGTAAAAAGTATGGAATAGAGCCTTTAGTAACAATATGTCATTTTGATTGTCCAATGTATTTAATAAAGAATTATGGTGGATGGCGTAATCGTAAGATGATTGGATTTTACGAAAAGTTATGCAGAACTGTATTTGAAAGATATAAAGGCAAGGTAAAATATTGGATAACATTTAATGAAATAAATATGATTTTACATGCACCATTTATGGGAGCAGGGATTTGTTTTGAAGAGGGAGAAAATAGAGAAAAGATAAAATATCAAGCAGCTCATCATGAATTAGTTGCTAGTGCTATTGCAACTAAAATTGCAAGGGAAATAGATAAGGATTATAAGGTTGGATGTATGTTTGCTGCAGGAAGTGCATATCCATATAGTTGTAATCCAAAGGATGTTTGGGAGGCTACAAAGGTAGATCGTGAAAGTTATTTCTTTATTGATGTTCAAGCAAGAGGTAAGTATCCTAATTATGCTTTAAAAGAAATGGAACGTAAGGGAATTACTCCAATTATGGAAGAAGATGATATAGAAATATTAAAGAAATATACTGTGGACTTTATTGCATTTTCTTATTATAACAGTCGTTGTGTAAGAACAGATAATAGTGATGATGTAGCAGAGGGAAATTTATTTGCATCAGCAAAGAACCCTTATCTTTCATATAGCCAATGGGGTTGGCCGATAGATCCATTAGGGTTAAGAATAACATTAAACCATATTTATGATAGATATGAAAAGCCATTATTTATTGTTGAAAATGGATTAGGAGCAAAAGATGAGATTAATGAAAATGGTGAAATAGAAGATGATTATAGAATAGACTATTTAAGAGAACATATTAAAGCAATGAGAGATGCTGTAAACTTAGATGGTGTAGATTTAATTGGATATACAACTTGGGGACCAATTGATTTAGTTAGTGCTGGTTCAGGAGAAATGGAAAAGAGATATGGATTTATATATGTAGATAGAGATAATGAAGGTAAGGGAACATTAGAAAGAAGAAGAAAGAAGAGTTTCTATTGGTATAAAAAAGTTATAGAATCAAATGGATCAGATTTGGATTAAATATTAAATAAAGTGAAAAATAAAAGGCTGTGATTAATCACAGCCTTTTATTTTATATGTAATTAACTATTATAGATTTCCTTATTTAAACAGCCTTCAGAATTAGCTACAACTACTGCAGTAGCAGAGTCACCAATTACATTCAAGCAAGTTATAAGCATATCTATAGGCCTATTTATAGCAATAATTAATGAATAAGCTATAAGTGTAGCTTCATTATTAAATCCCATACCTGTTAATACTGTAAAAAGTATTATTGATGATGAACCAGGTGCAGATGGTGTTCCTACAGAAGCTATTAATGCTAAAACTGCTATTAAAATTATGTTTTGAATAGTAAGAGTATATCCAGAGCTAGCTGCAATAAAAATAGCTGCTATTACTTGCATTATTGCAGTACCATTCATATTAATAGTCATACCTAATGGAAGTACAAAAGAAGCAATATCTTTACTAACTCCAAGTTCCTCAACAGTTGTTTTTTCATTTAGTGATAAAGCAGCAGAAGAAGCTGCAGCTGAAAATCCTAAAAGAGCAACTTTAGCAACTTTTTTCATAAATATAATAGGATTTAATTTAGTTGTTAAATAAACAAACAATGGATAAGCAATAACTAAAAATAGCATAGATGAAATTGCAACTGTAAGCATATATGCTAATGCTGGTTTCAAACGATCTAAACCATACACAGCAAAAGTTCTAGTTACTAATATGAAAACTGCTAATGGACTAAATTTAGTTATAACAAATCCTAAAAATACACTGATTATATTATTTAAATCAATAAGTAAATTCTTTAAAACTAATACTTTTTCACCAAGGTTATTTATACATAAACCAACAACTACAGCTAAAAAAACTATAGATAATACCATTGAATTATTTGACATAACACTAGTTATATTACTAGGAACTGCATTAAGTATTACAAGTAATGGATTATTTCCGTTAGCTGTAGCTACAGATGTAGAAGTATTACTAGCAAGGTTAACATTGAAAAATCCAAACTTATAAGCTGCAAAGCCAAATACACAGGCTGTAGCTAATGCAAAAACTGAAGTAATTAAAAAGCCTAGTAGAGTTTTTGATGATATTCTTCCAAGTTTTTTAGTATCACTAATATGGCACATAGCAAGCGCTATTGATGAAAATACCATAGGAATTATTATTAATTGAAGGCAATTAATAAATAGCTGGCCAAGTATATAGAAAATACCTAAAGCATTTTTACCTTCTTCAGTAGTTATATCTTGAAATAAAATATTATTAATAGAATTCCATATAGAAGCTTTATCATTAGCAATTAATGATTCTCTTAATAATATAAAAGCAGTACCAACAAGTAGAGCTAGTACAAGAGAAAGTGCCATTCTTATAGCTAATTCAGTAGATTTATTTTTTCCTTTTGTAAAGTTGAATTTCATAAAATTATCTCCCAATAATTAATATTATAATTATGTTAACAAACAATTCATGTAAAGGTTGTAAATTAACATATTAAAAATTAAGTGTTGAATATTTTATTAAAGGAATATAATTATTTAACGTTATGATAAATAATATATTAGATAAAATAATATGTCAATAATTTAACTAATTAATGTGATATTAAAAGTATATATGAAAAGTAGTAAATGAATTTAAGAAAAAAACTATAGATAAAAACTATCAAATTAATAGAAAGTATCTATAAAAAGAATTACTAATTAGATTTAAAAGTGATAAAATATATATAATGATTTAATTATAAGGGGGCATATGAGATGAAGTTTAACAAATTAAATAAGGGGCAATATAATATGATGGAAGTTAAAGAAACACTTAAGTGCAGTATTTGTAATGAAGATACTAATTATATAGATTATTGGAACGGAAATAGGTTTTGTTCTATAGAGTGTCAAGAAAAGTACTATAATTGGATTAAGAAAAATAAAGAGTCAATTGCATAGATAGTTTATTAATGATGAATTAAGATAGGTATATCTAGAATTCATCATTATTTTTATATATTTGAAGAGGAAATATTTTATTATTCATATAAATTTATAAAGTATAATTATATAATATGATTAATATATAGCCTATATCTATAGATAATGTTGTTAAAATCAATTGGATTACTATAAGATACTGGAATATAATAAAAGTAAATTAAGTGTTAAATATTTAACGTTCATTATTTTTATTAATAATACTAAGAAGTATCAAAGAGATTATAGTAGCTTAAATATAAAGAAGCTATTGAGATAAAGGAGAGAATACAATGGAAAGACGTATTTCAGGTTATACTACATTAATAGGATTATTAGCAACGCCAATTAAGCATACAAGCTCACCTAAAATGCACAATGAAGCATTTAGATATTTAGGATTAGATTATGCTTATCTTGCATTTGAAGTTGGAAATGAAGGATTAGAGGATGCAGTAAAAGGTTTAAGAGCAATGCAAGCTAGAGGCTGCAATGTATCAATGCCAAATAAAACTGTTATTCATAAATACTTAGATAAATTAACTCCAGCTGCAGAATTAGCAGGTGCTGTAAATACAGTTATAAATGATGATGGTGTTTTAACTGGACATATTACTGATGGTGTTGGATATATGAGATCATTAAGTGATGCTGGATTCGATATTATAGGTAAGAAAATGACTATAGTTGGAGCTGGTGGAGCAGCTACAGCAATTTGTATCCAAGCAGCTTTAGATGGAGTAGCTGAACTTTCAATATTCAACCAAGATGATGAATTCTTTGCAAGAGCGGAAGAAACAGTTAAGAAGATAAATGAAAAAACTAACTGTAAAGCTAAGTTATTTAGATTAGAAGATAAAGAAGCTTTAAGAGCAGAAATTGCTGACTCTGTAATATTCACAAATGGTACTGGAATGGGTATGAAACCATACGTTGGTCAAACTTACATAGAAAAAGATATGTTAAGACCAGATCTTATAGTAAGTGACGTTGTATATCAACCAGCAAAAACTAGATTATTAGAATTAGCAGAAGAAGTTGGATGTCCAACAATTAATGGATTAGGAATGATGTTATTCCAAGGGGCAGAAGCATTCAAATGCTGGACTGGACAAGAAATGCCAATAGAACACATGAAAGAGTTCTTATTTGAAAGCAAATAAGATTTTAAATTAGGAAATTAAAAGTTGTTTATAGCAACATTAAAAGTTTTATAGAAAAGTAAAAAAATATAATTAAAATTTGGGAGGAAATAGATATGAAATTTATGGTAATAAACGGACCGAACATAAATATGATAGGTGTTAGAGAAAAGGGAATATACGGAACAAAGAGCTTTACTGAAATATGTGAATATATAAAAGAAGAAGGAGAAAAGAGAGGACATGAAGTTACTCTTCTTCAAAGTAACTGTGAAGGAACTATGATAGATTTCTTACAAAGAGCATATTTTGAAAAGTTTGATGGAGTTGTTATAAATCCAGGAGCATACACTCACTACAGCATAGCTTTACATGACGCAATAAAAGGAAACACAGGAATTCCAACAGTTGAAGTTCATATTTCAAATGTACATGCTAGAGAAGAATTTAGAAAAGAATCTAAAACAGCTCCAGCTTGTATCGGACAAATGTGTGGATTTGGTGAAAAAGGTTATGTTTTAGCAATGGAAGCTTTAGAAGACTATATCACTAGAAACAAGTAAGATTTTAGCAAATGATGGCTGTTGCAATATGCACAGCCGTTTTTAATTTTTCGTAAATTAATAGAATATATCTATAAAAAATGATGAAAATATTCATTAGATTTATAACTTTTTAAGAGTTATACTTAAATAAGGAATAATACGAAAATGAAAGTTAAAACTTTATCAATATATATTTATAGGAGAATGTAGGATGAATAAGTATAAAAACATATTTACACCATTAACAATAAAAAATATGACTATCAGAAACAGAATTGCTATGCCTCCAATGGGAACTAACTACGGTGGAGCAATGGGAGATTTCACTGAGGAGCATGTTCAATATTATGAAAAGAGAGCTAAAGGTGGAACTGGTTTAATAATAGTAGAAAATGCTTGTGTTGATTTTCCAATGGGTTCAAATGGAACAACTCAAATTAGATTAGATCATGATAGATACATACCAAATTTATTTAGATTAACTGAAAGATTACATAGACATGGTGCTTGTGTTGCTATTCAAATAAATCATTCTGGAGCATCAGCTGTACCATCAAGAATAGAAGGAAATACTCCAGTATCATCTTCAGATATTCCTTCAAAAACTGGTGGAGCTATTCCGAGACCATTAACAGTTGAAGAAATATACGCAATTGCTGATAAGTATGCAGAAGCTGCAAAAAGAGCACAAATGGCTGGATTTGATGCAGTTGAAATTCATGGAGGACACTCATATTTATTATGCCAATTCTTATCACCTTTATATAACAAGAGAACTGATGAGTTTGGTGGAAGTTTAGAAAATAGAGTAAGATTCCCTAAGTTAGTATTAGAAAAAGTTAGAGCTGCAGTAGGACCAATGTTCCCAATAAGCTTTAGATTTAGTGCAGATGAATTCATGGAAGGTGGAAATACATTAGAAGATACATTAGAAATGATGGAATATCTTGTTGATGAAATTGACATATTAAATGTATCAGCTGCAGTTAATGATACACTACAATATCAAATAGATGCTAACTACTTAAAGGATGGATGGCGTTCATACATGGCTAAGGCTTTTAAAGAGAAGTTCAATAAGCCAGTTATAACATCAGGAAACATCAGAAATCCAAAGGTTGCTGAAAAGATATTAGAAGAAGGACATGCTGATTTATTAGCAATGGGACGTGGACTTATAGCTGATCCAGAATGGGTTAACAAAGTTAAGAGTGGAAGAGAAGATGAATTAAGAAAATGTATATCTTGTAATATTGGATGTGCAGGTCACAGAATAGGAATAAATAGACCAATAAGATGTACAATAAATCCAGAAGTTATATTAGGAGAAGAAGCACATACTTCTATGAAAGTAAACAAGCCAGTAAATGTTGTTGTTATTGGTGGAGGAACTGCAGGATTAGAGGCTGCTTGTACTGCTGCTGAAGTTGGATGTACAACTTTCTTATTTGAAGCTAAGCCTTACTTAGGTGGACTAGCTAGAGAAATAGCTAAATTACCAGCTAAAGATAGAATTAATGATTTCCCAGATTACTTAATTAATAGAGCTAAGAAATTAAGAAATCTTTATATATTTACAAATACTACTGCTACAATAGAAGCAATAGAAAATTTAAAACCAGATGTAGTTGTTAATGCTACAGGATCAACTCCTCTTTTACCTCCAATTACAGGATTACATGATAGAGTTGATAAAGAAGATTCAAAAGTATTATCAATATTTGGATTAATAAGCAATATTGAAAAGTTCAATGGAATGGACTTAGAAGGAAAGAAAATAGGAGTTATCGGTGGAGGAGCAGTTGGACTAGATGTAGTTGAATACTTTGCTCACAAGGGTGCTCAAGTTACTATAGTTGAAAGAATGCCAGCTGTAGGAAATGGAATGGACGTAATAACTAAGCTTGACTTTATGACTATGCTTAAGAAGAAGGAAGTAGATGTAAGAGTTGAAACTTCATTATTAGAAATAAAAGATAGCAGCTTTATAGTTAATAAAGATGGTGTAGATGAAGAAATTAACTTTGATTATGGATTTGTATGTTTAGGAATGAGAGCATATTCTCCATTAATGGCACAATTACAAGAAAACTTTGCTGGAACTAATGTAGAAGTTGTTAACATTGGTGATAGTGTTAGAGCTAGAAGAATTATTGAAGGTGTTGAAGAAGGTAGACATATCACTGATACACTTAAGAGAATTGGCGCTCTATAATAAAATATGAAATGTAGAAAACCCAGTTGAGGAATCAGCTGGGTTTTATTATATTTATGATTTCACAATAATTGAAAATTTGTTCTTATTGAGTTAAATACATATTTTTAATTAGCCATAGTTAATTCATCTACTTGATTTTTTGATGGCATACATAGTAGTGATAAAGCAACAATAGTTAATATTAAGCCTATTAAAGATAATATAGTAGGAACTTCTGAAAAGAATAACATTCCTAAAAGCATAGCAGATATGGGTTCACCACCTGCAGCTAGGATAGATGTCTTTCCAGCTTCTATGTAACTTAAAGATACTGTATAAAGTACATATGGTAATACAGATGTGAATACTGAATGTAATAACATAAATATAGAATTATTTACTGGTGCTGAGATTACAAAATCCTTAAGTATATTCCAATCTGTAAATGGTAATAAAACAATTTCAAGAGTTAGTAAGCTATAGAATGTAATAGTAAGTGCTTCATATCCCTTACCCATTGCAATTTTAGATACTACGCTATATAGAGCATAAAAGAATGCAGAAAGTAATCCTATTAAAATTCCAATTGCAGATAATTTCATTCCAGTATTATTTTCTAAAAGACCACTAGCAAGTATGCAGCCTAAAATTGCTAATAGCATACAACTTATTTTACGTAGAGTAATTTTTTCTTTAAAAAGTATTGCTGCTATAAATATTACGAATATTGGAGAAAGACTAAGTAATACTGCTGCTAATGATAATGATAAGTGGTTTACTGATTCATTATAGCAAAAATTTAGTCCTAGCATACCCAAGATACCAGATGCCATAAAGACCCATGCATCTTTTAATTTTATTTTTAGTAATGATTTATCTAATATTAGAATTCCAATAAATAGAATAATTAAGGCAATTAAGACTCTTGAAGAAATTATAGTATAACTATTTAAACCAAAGTCACTTAACTTTCTAATGAATATTCCTGCAGAACCCCATAATCCACCAGAAATTATAGGAAACAAAACTGCTATTTTTTTCATATGTATATTCCCCCTTATTATATATTTGTATAAATAATACAATTAAATTATAATACTTTATTTTACAAATACAACAATATTTCATAAATCAACTATTATTATGATATTACTTACAGTTAATTTTAATCTAATTTTAATCTTTCTTATATTTTAGATTAATTTATTAAACGTATTATATAACCATAGTAAATGAGGAAAGCCAATTTAGGGAGGTTATATAAATGGAAAGAGATGAAATGATTAAAAAATTAATGGAAAAGGCTCATGTAACTTATGAAGAAGCACAAGAAGTATTAGAGAGATGTAATTGGGATCTTTTAGATTCAATAATATATTTAGAGAGAAGTGGAAAAGTAGAAAATAATGATACTACTACTATTATTGAAGTAAAAGAAGAGGATCAAAAGAAAGATAACAACACTAAAAAAAACCACGAAAGCTATGGTGGAATTGGAGAAGTTATTGGAAGAATATTTAAAGGTTTAGGAAAGATTATAGCTAAGGGGAATAAGAATTATTTTGAAATTAAAAAAGATAATGAAAAACCAATAAGAATATCTTTAACAATATCAATACTTTTATTATTATTCTTTATGCCACCAACTGTAGTATTATTAATAATAGGTTTATTCTGTGGGTATAAGTATTCAATTGGAGGGCCTAATATGAATTATGATGGAGTAAATGATGTTTTTGAAAAGGTATCAGAATCGGCAGATACTATAAAAAAAGATTTTAAAAAAGGATATGAAGGAAAGTAGAATATTATAAGAAATAGGCTTTGAAGATAATTCAAGGTCTTTTTCTTTTTATGAAATCTTTAGCAATATCTTATTGGATGGTATAATTTAATAAATAAGGATAAATTTAAGATGGATTATTATAAAGTAAAGGCTGGGGGAAAATTTGTGGATAAGCTTAAGCTTGTAGAAAAGTTAAGGGAAAAGACAGGAATAACATATGAAGATGCAAAAAGAGTATTAGAAATAAATAATTGGGATATACTTGATGCTATTTTAGATTTGGAGAAGCAAGGAAAGGTAAAGGGTCCTTCTGTTAGTATATTTTATACTAATGAATATAAGGAAAGTTATGAAGAAGAAAATACAGAATATAACTTTAAGGAAATTAAAAAAGATAGCAATTATAAATCTAATAATACCTTTGAAGGGATTTTTGAGGTTATATGTAAGGCTATAGATACCTGCAACAATATTTTTATAGAAATAAAAGGCAAAGATAATTTCTTTTTAAAACTTCCACTTACAGTATTTATTGTTCTTTTAATATTTGGATTTTGGCTAATAATACCTCTTGTTGTTATTGGATTATTTTTAGATATAGAATTTTCTGTAGAATCTAAAAAGATTAATACAGATAAAATTAATGATATATTAAGTAAAATATCAAAAGAAGTGCAGAAGATTAAAGGAAAAGGAAAAGGGAAAGTTGGAGGGAAGTAATGGTTAAGATTTTAATAGTTGAAGATGAAGAAAAAATAGCAAGATTTATAGAGTTAGAGTTAGTTCATGAAGGGTATAAAGTAGTAAAAGTTAATAATGGTAGGGAAGGTCTTGAAATTGCTGAAAAAGGTGAGGTAGATTTAGTTCTTTTAGATGTAATGCTACCAGAACTTAATGGTCTTGAAGTATTAAGAAGGCTTAGAAAAACTTCTGATATACCAGTAATAATGCTAACTGCAAGAGATGCTGTTATGGATAAGGTATCAGGTCTTGATGCCGGTGCAGATGATTATATAACAAAACCTTTTGCAATTGAAGAGTTACTTGCAAGAGTAAGAAATGCTCTAAAAAAGAGAATAGTCACTGTAAAAAAGAATGAAGATATATTAAAGTGTGGTTTACTATCTTTAGATAAATTAAGGCATAAAGTGCTTTATGATAATACAGAAATTGAATTAACTAATAGAGAATTTATGCTTTTAAAAATATTAATGGAAAATAAAAATATAGTGTTAACTAGAGATGTACTTATGGAAAAGGTATGTGGTTATGATTATGTTGGGGAAACAAATGTAATAGATGTTTATATAAGATACTTAAGATCAAAGATTGATGATAGATTTAATATTAAGGTAATTACTACAGTTCGTGGTGTAGGATACGTAATAAAAGATGAATAAGAGAAGAAAAACAAAGAATGTTACATCTATTGCAATAAAGCTTAATGCCATAAAGGTAAGAGATTTATTTTTTAAATTTCTCATAATTGATGCAATTTTAATGGCAATTTTAATAGGACTATGGTGTATTGAATCTGAAAAGAGCTTTTATGGAGAACTAGTAAATAATGCTGAAAGAGCAATTAATTTTTATCCCATAGAAACAGCAACTTATACAGTAATATGGGATGATGGAAAAACTATGGTTAAGGCAGCTAGTTATTTTTTATATAATCTAAGAAAAATAATAATAATAGTTGGAATGGTAGAAGGTATATTTTTATTAGAAGAAATAATATTTGGAACAGCAAGAGTAAGAAAAATATTAAAGCCTCTTAATGAAATAGCGGAAACAGCAGAGAGACTTAGTAATATGGTATTTGATGAAGAAAAATTTCATAGTTTAGAAGATGCTATATCAAAAATTAGCCCAGTTGCTTCTGATGAAAGAATTCATATTGGAGATAGTGAGTTTAAGGGATTAGAAGATGCTATTAATAAATTGTTAGATAGAATGAGGGATTCTTATAGACAGCAAGCAAGATTTGTATCAGATGCTTCACATGAACTTAGAACGCCTATTTCGGTAATTCAAGGTTATGCAAATATGCTTGATAGATGGGGAAAAAGTGATGAAAGTGTATTAGATGAATCTATTACAGCTATAAAGTCTGAATCAGAAAATATGAAAAATTTAGTTGAACAGTTGTTATTTTTAGCAAGGGGTATTAATGGAAAAACACAGCTTACTATTGAAGAGTTTTCTTTAAGTAATATGATTAAGGAAGTTGTAGAAGAATCTAAAATGATAGATGATAAACATGTATATACTTATATTAATTTAGAAGAGGTTAATGTTTATGGAGATGTGGGACTTCTTAAACAAACTGCTAGGATATTAGTTGAAAATGCAGATAAATATACAGAGGCAGGAGAAAATATAGAGCTTAAAGTAGGAAGAAATAGCGAAGGAATACCTTATTTTTCTGTACAGGATAATGGAATAGGAATGGATACGGAAGATATACCACATATATTTGAACGTTTCTTTAGGGCTGATACAGCAAGAGTTAGAAAGAATGGTGGTACAGGTCTTGGATTATCTATAGCTAAATGGATTATTGATAATCATAATGGATATTTTAGTGTTGTAAGTAGAAAAGAAATAGGTACAAGAATAACAGTGTATTTACCATAATTATAAATAATTTAGTAAAGGAGTTGAAAGTTATGAACATATTTATAGGAATATTAATTCCTCTTTTAGGAACTACATTAGGTGCTGCTTGTGTTTTTATAATGAAGAAAGAAATGAACCAGTTAGTTAATAAGGGGTTACTTGGATTTGCGTCAGGTGTAATGATTGCAGCATCTGTATGGTCATTAATTATACCAGCTATTGATATGAGTGATGGAATGGGTAAGCTTGCTTTTCTTCCAGCAGCAATTGGGGTATTGGTAGGAATAGCTTTTATGCTTATTTTAGATAAAATAATTCCACACCTTCATTTAGATAATGATAAACCTGAGGGATTAAAAAGTGAAGGTATTAAGAAAACAACTATGCTTGTACTAGCTGTAGTATTGCATAATATACCAGAAGGAATGGCAGTAGGAATTGTTTTTGCTGGAGCTATGAATTCAGAAAATGCAATAACTATTGCTGGAGCATTTGCACTATCAATAGGAATTGCTATTCAAAATTTCCCTGAGGGAGCTATAATATCAATGCCATTAGTAGGTGAGGGAATAAGTAAGGGAAAGGCATTTTCATATGGATTTTTGTCAGGAGTTGTTGAACCAATAGGTGCAATTTTAACAATTTTATTTTCTACAGCTTTAACACCAATAATGCCATATCTTCTTTCATTTGCAGCAGGAGCAATGATTTATGTAGTTGTTGAAGAGTTAATTCCAGAATCATCAAGTGGAGAACATTCAGATATAGGAACAATAGGATTTGCTATAGGTTTTGTAGTTATGATGGTTCTAGATGTAGCTTTATCATAAGCTTTACGCACAAGAATTAAAGGAAGAATGATTTATAGAAATAGAATTACTATTTATAAACTATAGAAATACAATACTGTGATAGTAGATAAATACACAATTATCTACTATTACAGTATTTTTATCAATTTTTATAGCTAACTCATTGTTTAATTTGGTTAAGCTCCAATATTTAATATAGAATCATCACTGTTAAAGGTATTAGCATTATATAAAAACAACACATCTGTTATTTCTTTATTTTCAATTAGTTTATCTAAGTCATCATAAAAATATCTTAAATCAACTACATTAATTTCACCATAATGAGATGTTAAAAATGGTAAGAAACAATTTGCATAGGAGTCTTTTATAACTAATAATTTCTTATTTGGATCACCTAAGGTCTTTATATTAATTAAAGGATGATTTCCACCAGTAAATATACTATATTTATCTTTTTTATCTAAATATGTACTATCAAAGAGACTTGTACTTTTCTTTTGCTCATCTACATAATTCACAATAAAATCTGATTCTTTAGGAATATACACATCAATACTATCTGATTTTTTGCCTTGTATACCTATTTTAGAGGATAAACTTCCATAGAATGAATCAGTAACAGTAATAATTTTAAAGTTATCAATAGGGGTTGGGGTTAAACCTAATTTTTCACACATTACTGTATAAGCAATATAAGCTCCCTTACTTGTCCAGTGGTGATCTGTTTTGTAAAATATGTACTCATTCTTATTTTCACTTAAAGCTTCATATGGGTTTATAGTTTTAACATTATCATTTAACCCAGAAAAAACATTATTTATATAAGATAATTCATCATCATTAGGAGCATATTTAGGCAAATTATCTTCAAGAACTTTAGTTGATGTAGGTGTTAGCATAAAACTTATATTTAAGTCACTATATTTCTCAGAAAAAGAGTTTATGGCAGCGACTTTAGCAGATGTTTCTTCTTCTGAGCCCTCTTTAAACTTTTCAAACAACTGTACATCTTCACCTATAAAGATAGAGTTAATTTCAGTTTTTCCAGATAGAGTTTCTAAGTTAGTCTTGATACTTACAAAGCCCTTCTTACCAGCAAAGTTATCTTCTACATATTCTGTGTACTCTTCAGTAAAATCTCCACTTAGGAAGCTTTTTATTGTAAATTTAGGCATTGTAGCTAGGGTTCTATTTTCTTCTTCAGAGAATGTTTTATCAGTCTTTAAAATATTAAGAAGTATTACAATTACGATAAAGGTTATAAACATAAGAGTCATAAGTCTGTTTAGGGCTCTGTTATAAATTCTAACCTTTCTTTTGCTTAATTTATTTATTTTAGGTTTATATTCTTTTTTTTGATTTTCCATAAAAACACCTCCTTAGAATCTAAGTTAGTGTAAATTTTTCTACACTACTTCTCTTTTTAAATCTTTATATATCAAGG
>ERZ791879.230-NODE-230-length-56921-cov-7.337231_pt1 | contig 56921 bp, 55 predicted proteins | sample MGYA00510162_ERZ791879 | MGnify/ENA primary metagenome ERZ791879 (study PRJEB30046, sample SAMN00792113) | human gut metagenome | study: EMG produced TPA metagenomics assembly of the A metagenome-wide association study of gut microbiota in type 2... | reverse complement strand
CAAAAGGATTTATGGACAATTTTGGAGTGGCAGGAGTGATAGCATTTTTGATATTAGGACCAATGATGGATTTAAAGAATTTAATATTATCTTTTGGTTTTTTTAAAAAGAGGTTTGTATTACAATTACTTTTAATAATTTGCATAGTTGTATTTGGAATATGTCTAGCAGTAGTATAATTTAAAAAATTTGGATGATTAAGTTTTTGTTTTTAACTAATATAAGAGGTGTGTATGAAGAAATTTAATATTGATGAGTTAATATGGTTTATTATATTAATATTATTAGACTTATCTATAGTATTTTTAATAAGAAGTGGAAATATAACTAACTTTGTAAGTAGTGATATGATTATTTATTTCTATTTGAGCATAATAATATTAAGTGTTTTTACTGTATTTCAATTTGGAAGAATTTTTACAATAAAAAGGAGAGTAGAAACTACAAATAAATTTATTCCTTTAACATTTACATTATGTATTGGAGTAATACTATTATACCTTTTCCCATTGTTAAAAGGAAATGAAGATATAAATGAGAATTTATTACTTAAAAATCATACTGATGCAATAATTATAAATAGTGAAAATTATGATATATTAAATAAAATTGAAGAACATAGAGATGAATATGAAGGAAAAAATATATTATTTTTAGGATATATTGATAAAGATGAAAATAGTTCAGATTTTATGATTATAACTAGACAAATGATAAAATGTTGTCAAGCTGATAAGGAAAAGCTACAAATAAAAGTAAAGGGTATAGAATCTAATTTAGAAGAAGGGCAATGGATTAATATTTATGGTAGAATATGTTTTGATAATGATTTTTACGTTTTAGTAGAGGATTACACACTACAAGATGAGCCTAAAGATATATATTTTCATGAGCATCTTTAAGGCTTGTTCTTTTAAAAGAAAATTGTTATTATATAAGTTATGAAACCCTTAAAAGTAGCATAATAAAAACACAAAGGCGGGATGAATTAATGGAATTGCCAAAGATTAAAGTGGCAGATTTTGAAGGACCTTTTGATTTATTATTACATCTTATAAAGAAGAATAAGATGGATATATATAATGTAGAAATATATAAAGTTACAAATCAATATTTAGAGTATCTTAATACAAGAAAAGTTATGGATCTTGAGATAACATCAGAATTTATTGTTGTTGCAGCTACATTAATAGAGATAAAATCAAAAAATCTTCTTCCTAAGATAAAAGTAGAAGAAGAAGAAAATGAAGAAGATATTGAAAAGAGATTAATGGAAAAGTTAATTGAGTATAAGAAGATAAAATCAGTATCTGAATTCTTTAAAGAGCGATATATAAATCAAGGCGATGTTTATAGTAAGAAGCCAGAAATAATTGAGGAAGTTAAAAGTGAACCAGTTAATAATGTTGACATATTTAAGAATATAACATTATTAGATTTATATAATATTTATAATAAAATATTAGAAAACTATAGAGAAAAGCAAAATAAATTTAATGTAGTACAAAAGAAAATATACGTAGATAAGTATAAAGTTGAAGATAAAATGAACGAGCTTTTAGAGAGAGTTAATTGCAATAAAGTAATTGAATTCGAAGACTTAATGAAAGAAAGCTCTTGTAAACTTGAAACTGTAGTTACATTTTTAGCACTGCTTGAGCTTATAAAAATAAGAACTATTAACGTTTATCAAGATGAGAGTTTCGGAAATATACTTATCAAGAGGAGGAGAGATAGTGAGTAACATTGATGTTAAGCAGTATGAATTTAAAGAGCTATCTAGAAAAGCTAATATAAAATCAGCTATAGAATCAATGCTATTTGTAAGTGGGGAACCTTTATCATTAAGGGATTTAAGTAATAATTTAGAGATTAAAGATAAGGTTGTTGAAGAAATAATCAAAGAAATGATGAGTGAATATGAAGAAGAAAGTAGAGGAATTAGGTTAATAAGCATAAATGGAGCCTATCAACTAGTTACTAAAAGTGAAAATTCAGATTATATTCAAAAGTTATTAAAGAAGAATAAAAGACATTCACTTTCACAAGCATCTATAGAAAGTTTAGCAATTATAGCATATAAGCAACCAATCACACGTATTGATATAGATGAAATAAGAGGTGTTAAGTCAGAGTCAGCTATTCAAAAGCTTGTTGAAAAAGGACTAATAAAGGATATAGGAAGATTAGAAGTTCCAGGTAGACCTATACTTTATGGAACTACAGATGAATTTTTAAGACAATTTGGATTAGAAACATTAAAAGAGTTACCATCGCTTGATTTATATAGTGATGAAGAGGCTAAAAGTTCTATGGATGTTTTAAATCAAGCTCTTAAAGATATGAATTCTGAAGATGTTAATGATGAAATAAAAGATGAAAATAATGAAAAGTATATAAATGATGCAGAAGTTGCATCAGATAAAGAAGTATAAAAAATATAGCTACTGAAAAATTATTCAGTAGCTATATTTTTTATAATATATCGTTATTATCGATGTTATCGACTTTTTTATCAGTAAAGAATCCCTTTACCATATCAAGAACTTGTGGGATAGAATCAACTAATCTATCAACACTGTTATCATAATCAACAGGTTGTAATCTTACCATTCCATCCTTAACAATTAAAAAAGCAATTGGTTTAACACTAACTCCAGCACCAGATCCACCACCAAAAGGATATTTTTCATCCTCTCTTCTTAGTGAAGTATGATTACCAAACTCACTTCCGCCAGATGCAAAACCAAAAGAAACTTTAGAAATTGGAACAATTGAAGTACCATCGCTAGTTTCTACAACATCTCCAATTACAGTATTAACATCTATCATATCACGTAAGTTCTCCATAGTGCTTCTCATTAAGTTTTCTAATTCATGTTTATCAGTCATAATAATCCCTATATTTAGGGAGTCACCTCCTATTTTTACGAATAGATTTATAAATAATAAAGAATATATAAATAATTTGAGCTAAATTAAAGGTAATTATACTACTTATTGTAAACTCAAATAGTATTTCATCTTTAAATATTGGCTTAAAATCATTCTTTAATAATTTGGCTTTAAATAATATAGAAAAAATATAAAGTAAAATTGGGTTAATATTATAAAATAGACCCAAACATATAGCAGTTCTGCTTGCATCTCCTAGAGAGTAGATAGTATCACTAGAAAACTTTATTGATGGTTTGAATTTATTTCTTTTTAGATCAACATAAAGAGTTTTTATAAGTTGTTTTAAATTTAATTTTTTTTCCTTAGAATCAACATCTATATTATCTTTAGGTTTCGAATTATTTGTTTTTGGTTCTTTTATAGTTTTCTCTCTTTTTTCTTTTTTATCTAAAATTTTTTTTAGTATACCACCATCATTAGATATTATATTAATATTATAAAATTTTACGTAATACCTATCTTTAGAATAATGAAGCTTAAGCTTTAAAGGGATAGGTATAAATAGAATTAATATTAAAACAACAATAATTATAAAAAAAAGCATAATTAACCTCCCCTAGCTTTTTATAGTATTGCCACAAAAATAAAATATAAATCATAAAAATTTATTATTTAGGTTTAAAATTTTTATAAATGAAAATACTACATGTGTAAGGAGAAAATAGGAGTGATACTAATGATGAAATTTAAAATTATAGGAATAACTTTGAGTTTATTTTTAATAATTTCTCAATTATTAAATAATTGTGTATATGCTCAATGTTTTGACGATGAAGATGATAATGAAATAGCGATACTTGAAGATGATGAAATAGATGATGTAGATATGAACAATATACTAAATAGTATTAGAGTCTCAGCAAGAAACGCAATAGCGTTAGATAGCAAAACAAAGCAAGTTTTATTTGAACAAAATGCTGACGAAATAGTACCAATGGCCAGCACAACAAAAATCCTTACAGCTTTAGTTGCAATAACTCATGGGGACTTAGATAGAGAAGTTACTATAAGTAAAAATGCAGCATCTATTAGAGGGTCAAAAGTAGGATATGTAGCAGGAGAAAAAATAAGATTAAGAGAGTTGCTATACGGATTGATGTATAAATCAGGTAATGATGCAGCTATAGCAATTGCTGAAGATATAGGAGGAAGTATTGAAGGTTTTTCTAAGATAATGAATGATTATGCTATTAGCTTAGGATTAATAAATTCACACTTTGAAAGTCCTCATGGATTAGATAGTCCTAAACATTATACATGTGCATATGATTTAGCTCTTTTAACTACAAAAGCTATGGAAAGTGATTTGTTTTGTCAAATTTGTGGAACAAAAAGCATAACTAGAGATACTTCAAATTTTACAAGAGATTATAATAATATAAACAAGATTTTATACAAAATTCCAGAAGCAAATGGAGTTAAAACAGGATATACAGGTCAAGCAGGAAAATGCTTAGTATCCTCAGTAAAACATGAAGGAAGAAATATAATTATAGTTGTCTTAAATTGTAGTGATAGATGGAATGTTACAGAAAAGATATATAAATATGTTACAGATAACTATTGTTTTAAGAATGACAATATAAAGGATATTACAAAATCATCAGAATTTATTAGCTTAGGAAGTGTTATTGAAGATTGTGATTTTGAATATGGATTTAAAGGTGAAGGCGCTATAGAAGTAGAAGTTTTCAACACAATAAATAAAAATTCAGGAGATATAATTGGAAAAGTAGCCTTAAATAATCAGGGAGAAGAGTTATTAAAAAAGGCATTGATTTGTGATAAGGACATAACGGAAAATGAGTTTGAAGAAATAGTTAATAAAGGAAGCACTAATTATTAGTGCTTTTTTCTTTTATTGTATAAATTTATATTATAAAATATAAATATATAAGTTATAATGATAAAGTAGTTTTAAATAATATTATATAAAATATATAGCTATAGGATAAAGTGGAGGAGAATGTTAAAATGAAAAATAAAGTACAAAATATAGAGGCATTAGCACAAACTAAATTTTTAAGTCTTTATAATGCTAATTATATTAATAAAGGTGGAAATAAAAAGACTTGGACTATTGCTACTAGAAAAAGTAAAGAAGTATTAGGGGATCAATTCTTTAATGGGAAAGAGGATAAAGTTGATGCAGTTGTTATATTAGCTTATCATAAGGAAGAAAAGAAATTAGTTGCAATAAGACAATTTAGAATTCCTCTAAACAATTATGTTTATGAATTACCAGCGGGTTTAATAGATAATAATGATGATATTATATCAACAGTAAAAAGAGAGTTAAAGGAAGAAACAGGATTAGATTTAGAAGAAGTTATAGAAAATAAAATGGGACAAAAATTATATTTATCACCAGGAATGACAGATGAATCAGTTTCTTTAGTTTATTGTACATGTTCTGGGAAAATATCTGACGAAAATTTAGAAGAAGATGAGGATATAGAAACAATGTTATTATCTAAAGAAGATGCTATAAAAATACTAAATAGTGGTGAAAGATGTGATATAAAATTCTTTATGGCCTTACAAAGTTTTGTTCAAATGGGAGAGGAGATTTTCAAGTAATATTTCAATAATTTGTTAAAAATGTTAAAAGAAAATTAACAAAATAAAAAAAATATAATGCAATATTTACTAAATAACAAATTCATGATATATTTATAGAAACCTAGAAAATAATAGAAGAATTCGCCTTTATTTTCATAGAAAATAAAAGGTGAAAAATTTATTCTTAAGAAAAGTTATGAAAGAACAATGGGGGGAAAAACATGAAGAAAAACGAATATGGATTGTTCACAGCAATAACTATGATAGTTGGTATAGTTATAGGATCTGGGATATTCTTTAAAAGCGATAATATATTAGTCGCTACTGGGGGAAGTATTGCTTTAGGAGTATTAGTATTTTGTATAGCGGCTATTGCAATAATATTTGGAAGTTTAACAATATCACAACTTGCATCTAGAAGTTCACAATCAGGAGGAGTAATAGCATATGCTGAAGAAAATTATAATAAATCATTAGCATGTGCATTTGGATGGTTCCAAACATTTTTATATTTTCCTACTTTAATAGCAGTTGTTTCTTGGGTAGCAGGAATATATATATGTATGTTATTTGGAGTAGAAGGTACCTTAGAGATACAAATGTTAATAGGATTTGCTATTATGGCATTCTTATTTATAATAAATACCTTATCTGCAAAGTTAGGTGGATTATTTCAAAATGCTTCTACTATCATAAAATTAGTACCATTAGTTTTAATTGCAATTGCAGGGTTAATTTTTGGTGATGTAAGTAATATTTCATTAAGTCATGTAACATCAATGAAATCAGTTGGATGGATTTCAGCTATAGCACCAATTGCCTTTTCATTTGATGGATGGGTAGTTGCTACATCTATAGGACATGAAATAAAAGATTCAAAAAGAAATTTACCAAAAGCTTTAATAATAGCACCAATATTTATTTTAGCTATGTATGTATTATATTTTGTTGGAATAAGTATTTATATAGGACCAGAAACAATTATGGCTCTTGGTGATGCCCATGTTGATTTAGCAGCTAATAGTTTATTAGGGCCATGGGGAGCTAAAATAGTATTAGTGTTTGTAATAATATCTATAATGGGAACAATTAATGGATTAACTTTAGGGATGATAAGACTACCACATTCTTTAGCAAAAAGAAATATGTTCCCTAATTCAGAGGTTGTTTCTAAAGTAAATGAAAAAGTATTAATGCCTGTAAATTCTGCTTTAGTTGCATTTTTAGTATCTTTAGTATGGTTTGGTGTTCATTATATAACAACTAAATTTGGAATTCTTCCAAATTCAGATATATCAGAAATATCAATTACAATGAGTTATACTTTATATATTATTTTATACTTCAAGGTATTCCAATTAGGTAGAAATGGTGAAATAAAAGGAATTTGGAATTCTAAAATAAATCCAATATTAGCTATAATAGGATCATTAATAATTCTATTTGGTAGTATGGGTAATCAGTTATTCTGGGTATATGCAGGATTCTGTTTATTAGTAATAATATCAGCGATATTATTCTGGAAAAGTAAAGAAAGAGTAGTTAGCGGAAAATTAGCTGAAGATTAAAAATATATTTTAGTCACAACATATATAAGATAGGAAACTATTTTATATATGTTGTGACTTTTTATATTTCTATATTATATTCAATAGCCCAATAATTGTTTATTAAATATATAATAAAATTATTGATTAAAAAATAGTAGAATATTTTATATATTAGACGACTTATAGTAACAAAAAGAAATTTTTGAAATAATCTATATAGTGTATAGTATTACTTTAGGAGTCTAAATGTTTAAGGAGACAATTGATTGTATAGATGCAGGGACAGAATTTTGTCCATGTCATTTAGCTGAGAGTGGTGAATGTATTTTATGTTCACAATTGCAAGGAAGTCATTTTTGCGATTGTTTAAATTGGAAGGGAGTATGTATATATCAAGAACTTCATGATAATGGAAACAAGGCAAAAGAGCAAAGAAAAACTTATACTTGTAAAGTATGTGAAAAGATATTATATCCAGATGATGTATTATTAATTAAATTTGAAGCGCCACATAAGCTTGTAATAGATTTAGCAAGACCTGGTAGCTTCATTTTTATCAGAAGTGAAGAAAATGTATATTTTGATGTTCCTATTTCAATTTTAGAGTCAGATATTGAAAAAGATATAATTTCTATCATGATAGAAATAAGAGGAATTAAGACTAAGCAATTATTAAATATTGAGTCTGGAGGAAATATAACAATAAGAGGACCTTATTGGAACGGAGTATTTGGATTAAAAAACATAAGAAAACAAAAAAATAATGAGGCTTTAGTTATTGCCAGAGGTATTGGTATGGCCCCTATGATGCCGGTAATTGAGAGATTGGTGGAAAATGGTAATACAGTAACACTTATATTAGATAAGCAACCCTTTAAGGAAATATATGTTTCAGAGTGGTTAGATAAATTAAATATAGTACCTCAGGAGATGAATTTAATAGAAAAAGGAGAGTTATCACCTGAAGGAAAGGTTGCTATAAAATCTATTGTTAAATATAATAATATATCTTTAATCCATATAGCTGGAGCAGATATATTAACTTATAGTGTTATTGATTTTTTAGATTCTTTGGATAGAAAAGATATAGATTTATCGTGTTGTAATAATTTTAAGATGTGCTGTGGAGAAGGTGTATGTGGAAGTTGTACAGCTAGATTCTCAGGGCATAGAGTAAAGAGATTTTGTAAAGTACAAGCTAGTCCAAGAGGTATTTTTGAGGGGAGGAGATTAATATGAAGGTAGTAGTTGTTGGTGGAGGATGGTCAGGCTGTGCAGCTGCAATAACAGCAAAGAAAGCTGGAGCAGATGTCCATATCTATGAAAAGACTGACCTTTTACTTGGGCTTGGTAATGTTGGCGGTATAATGAGAAATAATGGACGTTATACTGCATCAGAAGAACTTATAGCTTTAGGTGGAGGAGACTTAATTGAAATAACAGATAAATGTGCAAGACATGCTAATATAGAATTCCCTGGTCATAAACATGCAACTCTTTATGATGTTAATATTATTGAAGGTGTAGTAAGAGATCATTTGAAATCACTAGGAATACACCTTCATTTAGAGAGTCGTGTTAAAGATGTTGATGTTGAAAATAATAAAATAAGGGGAATTTTATTAAGTGATGACACTTACGTTAAAGGTGATGTGTTTATTGAGACAACTGGTTCAACAGGACCTATGGGTAATTGTTTAAGATATGGTAACGGATGTTCTATGTGTATCTTGCGTTGTCCTGCTTTTGGACCAAGATTAAGTATAAGTGCAAGGTGTGGAGTTTCAGATATTCAAGGTGAAAGAAATGGAGATGCACTTGGAGCATTTTCAGGATCTTGTAAACTTGCAAAGGAAAGTTTATCTAAGGAAATTAAGGATCAGTTAGATAAAACAGGTGTTGTTGTTTTAAAGGTTCCAGCAGAGGATGTTAATTATGGTAAGCTAAGTACAAAGGTTTGCCAACAATATGCTCTTAAGGAGTTTGCTGAAAATATTGTTTTACTTGATACTGGTCATGCTAAGCTTATGACAACTTATTATCCACTTGAAAAGCTTAGAAAGATTCCAGGTCTTGAATATGCTAAGTATGTTGATCCTTATGCAGGAAGTAAGGGTAACTCTATAAGGTATTTATCTGTGGCACCAAGGACGAATGATATGAGAGTTGTTGGAGTTGATAATCTTTTATGTGCAGGTGAAAAGGCTGGACTTTTTGTTGGTCATACTGAAGCTATATGTACAGGTAGCTTAGCAGGTCATAATGCTGTAAGGCTAATGATGGGAATGCCACTATTGATTTTACCTTCTTCTATAGCTATAGGTGATTTGATTTCTTTTGCTAATGAAAAGGCTGAAACTAGGGAGGGCAGAAAGGATAGGTATACTTTTGCTGGAGCTAGTTATTTTAAGAGAATGCAAGAGTTAGGTCTTTATACCACTGATAAGGATGAAATTAATGATAGGATTAAGAAGGTTAATTTAGATAATATTTTTGAGCAAAAACTAGTTTAGAAATAGAAGCCCTAAATGGTTGTTATACAATGATTTAGGGTTTTTATAAAAAGTTAATACTTTAAAATAATATACTCGTAAATGATATAAATAAAAGAATAAGAGAATTAGTGTTAACTATTTTTCATTATTAAAATAGATTTTATAATTCGAGGTTTTAAGAAGTATGCTAACTTGGCTTAGAATTGAGTTTCGGTTTTATTGAATGTAATAGGAAGAGGTAACTATGGTTGAATTAAAAACTTTAGGAAGAAGAATGGATTTAGCGAACTAAAATATATATCAGTTTTAGAATATAGGGAAGCTACAGATTATAAAAGAACAAAAACAAGAATCCATCATCATATTATATATCCGGTATGGATAGAGATAAGGCAGAAGAATTATGGGGAAAAGGCATGGCTAATGCAAATAGAATGCAAGCTAATGAACTAGGCTTTGAAGAACTAGCAAATTATCTTTCAAAGGATCCTAGAGGAAAGAAAAGATGGAGCCAATCTAAGAATATAGTTATACCAGTGCCAGAGATTAATGATTATAAGTATTCAAATAAAAAAATTATATGAACTATCACAAAACCAAGGGGAAAGAGAAGTCTTTGAGAAGCTTTATCCTGGGTTTATTTATCCTGGCCATGATGTTGTATTTAATGATGTTGATGGAGGGATTTATGTTTATATAAAAATGAGAAGATTAGAGTAGTACAAATTATACAGTAAAACAAAAAAAGGAATTTTATTTATTGTATAGAATTTACATATATAGGATATATTATAAATTTATTTAGGTTATATAAAAATAATATTAACTGAGTATAAACAATAAGGCTAAATATAAATATTTTTATAAGGGGGATATATATTGTGATAAAATTAAAAAAAATTAATATTTCAAAACGCAGTATAGTAATGATAGCACTATTATTAATATCATTATTATCTATTTTTGTTGTGTCAAAAATAGTAACACAACCAGATTTTAATGCATCAACAGTACAGTCATTGAATGATAAAGAATATTTAGTTATGAAGCTTGCAGCAGCTGCAGCAGCAGCTTCGACAGCTTTATCACTTATACCTGGAGATGCTTCAATGCCAATTGCTAATCAAATTGCGGAATTAGCTCCTTATTTCATTTTAATTTTAGGTTCAATTTTATTGGAAAAGATGTTAGTTTCAGTAGTTGGTTATATATCATTTACTTATATTATTCCTTTTGCTTGTGTGTTGGGAATTTTTTATTTGTATACAAAGAAGGAGGTAATGAGAACACTTGCAATAAAATTAGCAATATTCGGGGTGATTCTGTTTATAGCAATTCCATCAAGCATTAAAGTTAGCGACTTAATATATAATTCTTATCAAACCTCAATAGAGCAGACAGTTAAAACTGCAGAACAAAACAAAGAATATATTGAAGAAAAGAAAGAAGATCTTTCTGAAGAAGATCAAAATTGGATGGATAAAGTGGGAGACTATTTATCAAATTTAACTTCTAAAATAGGAAGTGGAATATCTGAAATTATTAAAAAGGGAGAAGATACACTTATATCATTTTTAGATGCTATTGCAATTATGATTATTACCTCTTGTGTTATTCCAATAGGTACAATACTAATTTTTGGTTTAGTCATTAAAATTTTATTCAGCTTTGATAGTAATAGAGGAGCAAGAAAGTTTCAAAAAAATATAGAAAAAGAAAGTTCTATGAAAGAGAAAATATTAACTACTCCAGTTTTAAATGATAATGAAATTAATGGAAATATATCCCTATAAGAAAAAATTCATATTATTTCTAACCAAAGTAAAAATACAGACATATGATTTGTTTATGTAAACTTATGAATTATTAGTTATATTTAGATAAATAATATATTATATAAATTTATCACAGATAAGAAGTCATTATATATTAATTGGCTTCTTATTTTTATAAATACTGAAATATAAGTGTTTGTAATTACTATAGAATACGTATCATAAACGAATTATATTTATGTCTTGAGTCAAGTAACTGAAATTGAATAATCAGGTATTGAAATAAATATAAATGATTTTATGTTTCATGTATAATTAAATTATTTGGTAAGAGAAAATTAAATTTATAAAGAGGGATCTTGATAGATGAGTGAAAAAGAAAAGAAAACAGTTATAGCACAAGAAGATGTAATGAAAATTTTAGATTCTTGTTATGAAAAATGTTTAAATGGTATACCTAAAATTAGTCCTAGTGTAGAAGAAATGGCTAACGATTATTTGAAGAAATATAAAACTAAAGAAGAAGCTTGTAAAGCAATGATACGAAATCAAATTACAAAATGTGCAACATCTGGGTTTATTACTGGATTTGGTGGATTCATTACTATGCCTGTAACTCTTCCTGCAAATATTACTAGCGTAATTTATGTGCAAATGCGTATGATAGCTTGTACTTCATATATGGCTGGCTTTGACCTTGATAGTGACCAAACTCAAACACTTGTATATGCTTGTCTTGCTGGTGTTGCAGTCAATAACGTGATAAAGCAGGCAGGTATTAAATTTGGTGTTAAATTTGCAAATGGATTGATAAAGAAAATACCAGGTAAAGTACTAACTAAAATAAATCAAAAAGTTGGTTTTCGTTTTGTAACAAAATTTGGAACAAAAGGGATTATAAATTTAGGAAAACTTATTCCAGGAGTAGGAGCAGTTATTGGTGGTGGACTAGATTTAGTTGAAACTAAAATAATTGCAGAGCGTTCTTATAAATGGTTTTTTGAACATGATTTTTCTATTAATAAAAAGGATAATGAAGAGGATATTGAAGTTTATGAAAGTGATTATGAAGAAGTTCCTAAAGAATAAAATATACTGAATTTAATTAGCAAAATATAAAATTCTTTGAGTTACAAAAAGGCATTGGATTTCGAATCCAATGCCTTTTGATTATTTAAGATCCCATTTTGTAACTTCTCTTTGTACAACTTGAGCGCTGTATTTACTAATTAATGCACCTTTACTTGTTTCAAAGACATTACTTGCGATAATGGTGTCCATTAGGGCTATTACATCTGAGTTTGTAAGTCCAGGTTTTACATCAGAAATTGTAATTGAACTCTTTTCACCACTCTCACATAAAAAGACCATTTGTAATGAGTATTCCATGTTTTTTCCTCCTTTCTATAAGATTTGAATTAATAAGCTAAGCATTGTCTTCTAGCATAGAGATTTCATTAACTAAGGTGTATCTAGTTTGATTAGCTAAGACTAACTTAATCGCATCTGCAACGGTTACTAGAGATTCTGGTGTAGCATCTCCTTTAATACATGAAAAATTCTTTTTCTTATATGATGGATTACCATCTTTATCAATACCACTTTGCACTTCAATACTTAAAGTAGTTGTTCTTAATTCTTTTGAAATTGCCATTTGTTTCACCTCCTTGTAGCTTGGTATTTAATATATATGGTTTAAAAAGAAGAAATCAAAAGTTAATAGTAAAATATAAAAAAATCTGATAAACTTTTTGGCCTATCAGATTTTTTATATTATGCTGCATTGTCTTTTTCATCTTTTACAACAGCACCTAATTTTACTGAAACAATAGTATTTAATGTATTTATACTATTTGATAGTGAAGTAAGTTGCTTTTCTAGTCTAATCAAAAGATAGGCTGTAATAGCTATCGGGAAGCCAGTATTGCCTATTAATGATATAATATCTAAATGTTCCATAATATCACCTCCAAATAATATATATGGTTTTGAAGAGGGGAGTACATGGTCCATTTACTTATAAAAAAATAAATCAGTAAGTTTTCATACTGATTTATTCGTTATCACAGAGACAATGGAAATAATGATTGATTGCCATATCTACTATAGAGCTGACATAAACTATATCTGGATGCATAGCTTTGATTTGTTCTAGCTTCTTTAGGGTTGAGAATCTTAGCATATAGCATCTCTTATATTCTAGCTTTTCTCCATCTATTGGAGGGGTAAGTCCATTTACTATTGATAGTTTTCTCATATCTAAAATATCTGTATTATTCTTTTTAGATTTTTGTTTTTCTACTTTAGGTTTTTCTGTTGTATCTGGAGCGGTATGTTTAAATTGCACTGGCTCATTTGTAAATGAAAAGCCTTCTACTAAGTTACCTTTTATTTCACCAGGTTCTTCAAAACCTATTTCTTCACATTCTTCTTCATAACATATGTCACTTGGATCTATAATTAACCCTTTTTTTCTTCTCACTAAAAACACCCCTTTCGTACTGAATATATATGGGAATAGAAGAATGGTTATATAGATATTCTTATATTGTCATATATAAAAGAATAGAATAATATAAGAATATGCTGGAAACATCAGGGATTGTGAGGTTTATTAATAAAAAATATCCTTTGAATTTGAATTATTAGTTTTTAAACCATATATCTTTAATGAGAAAAGTTTAAGGGGTGTGGTATTATGCTATCTAATAGAATTAAAATTACTGAAGAGGGAGAAGTTTATGACAGATTAAGTATTGCTTTAGCAATTAGAAATTCAACATATAATGATGAGCTTAAGTGTTCACTTATGGATCAAAATATAATTAAGAACTGTGAGACCTGTAGCTTAAAGTTTATTTGTGATGGCATTGATGGGCTGGCAGATGATTATATTAAAAAGACAACTAAAGTTGTTAGTAACTTTACACTATAACCTTGAGAGGAATGTCACAATATAAATACTAGCTATGAAATTTCAACTTAACAATAATTCAATTTTTGTTTAAGCTAGAATAATCTTGGTGTATAATAGTAAGAGAAAAATAATAAATATTTATTTGAGGTGTTGGCTATGGATACATTTATTCCTAGATATAGATATAAATTTAAAGATGAATTACCACATGGAGATAAAAGATATATTTTAACTTATGTTAAGCAGATGATTAGTGAGTTTGTTTATGATATGGGAAATTTGGAAAATAATCCATTTACTTTTCCAGAGGTACAAACATTACTTGATGGCATTACTGTTGGTGGCCATAAGTTAAGTGATCAAAATCAAATACTAAATATAAAGTCATCATGGGATTATGTTGTTAATTTGAGTAGAACAAATTCTTTAGAGTTAAACAAAGAAGTTATTTGTGATATTCATAGTAAAGTTGCTAAAGATGAGGCATTAATAGTAGGTGACTTTAGAAAGGGTAACATTGGAATTGCAGGTACTGTTGAATATAAGTGTATTAATTATGAGGATTTAGAGGAAGTATTTAAAGCTGATATAGATAAAATAAATTCTATAGATAATTTACTTGAAAAAGCTATTATACTTAATCTATGGCTATCTTACTGTCAGTTCTTTTATGATGGAAATAAGAGAACAGCTAGACTTTCATCAAACCTTATCCTGTTATCAAATGATATAGGAGTACTTTCTATACCAGCTAGATATAAGGTTGAGTATAATAAATTAATGCTAGATTTTTATGAAACTTTAGAAGCTGATGAAGTAATAAAGTTTATATTAGAAAAATGTATAACGTTTTTCGATGGATTTAACTATAAAAAATATAATGAATTAATCTAAGGTGTTAAAATAAATCCTCTCATATGCAGTTAAGTTGCAAAAGAGAGGATTTATTTTTAAAAAGGAAACCTTAATCCTTAATTCATTTATCTCTAATCCAGAAACCTTTCTCATACTTTTAACTGTATTCAATATTGCAAATTAAATTTTTCTATACATGGATAAACGAATTAATTATTAAGCTTTGAATTTATAGCCTGCGGCAGCAAGGAAATCTTGATTATCTCAAGTTATTTTAATATAAAAGGGCTCTGCCCTTAAACCCGGCTCATAATCTATATATTTTAATTCTATTTAATAAAACCATTGCATCATAATGCTAAAAGCTACCGTTCCTTTCACTCACTATGCTTTTAAATTCTGATGCATTAGTTTTATTATCTACTCAATTAAACTTTTCTTTTTCGTATCATCCATTGGCTCCATAAAGATTACCTTACATGAAATAAGATTTTTTGTAGGTATTCCTCTTAAGCAGTAAAAATCATATTTCATTCCAGGTAATCCTTATTCCGCTTAAAAGGAAACCTTAAAAAAATTCATTTATTATTATCTTGTAATCTTAATCTTTATTTTATTTCATAAAAATCTATTTAACTATTTATTATCACTGAAGGTATAAAAGAATTTTTTTAAAGCTCTACATTATAGTCCTACGGACAGTGGCAGTCCACTTTTTCAAAGTTGACAAAGTGGAAGTTTGGCTAAGGCCAAACCACTAAAACCAAAATGCTAACGCACGTTTTATATTTATATTAATATATTGTTTCCCTTTATTTTGGATTTGTTTTAGTTATTATTAGTATTACTGTTACTGTTACTATTATTCTTGCAGCCTCTACTAGTATACTGAAAATTGATACTTTGGCGCCCTTTTATCCACCACCCGAAATAGTACAGGATATTACCTTTACTATCTAAGGCAATATAAGTCTCTTAAAGTGAAGCGAGCCTTATATTACCTAAGATAGTAATAGTATTAATCTAGTCCTATTTAGGGTACCCGGTGGGGGCTATTATTTAATCTGAAACCTTCCATGTTGGAAGCTCTAAATAAATATAATGGGGCTCTGCCCAAGCTCTGGATCCTAATCTATCTATGTTAATTCTAACTATTTTTAATCACGAAACTGCGCCCCTTTGGACAGGTAGGACAGGTATTCCTCCATTACATATTTTAATGACAGGTAGCCTTACTAGTCCTAAAAACATACAATTCCAGAATACTAGTCCTACTAGTCCACCTTAGACAGGTAAAAAAATCTTACTACTTAAATGACTTTTGGGTACAGGTTGCCTAACTAGCACACCAAAAGTCATTTATTCTGCAATATTTTTTTACTCGCCTAAGGCGGGGCTTTTACTTTTCTTTAGCAGTCCACTTACCGCTACGCTCACATGGACAGAGTGGAAATAATTTTTACAAAATTATAGATTTAATTTTACATGTATAAAGCTTAAATATTAGTCTTTGTTTTAAAAAAGTCTGGAAATATGATTAACCACCTAAAAACAGAGGATTTTAATGTAGGAAGCATAAATATAAATATTTATAAAATTTATTTAAATATTACTATTATTTGTGTATAATTAAAAATATAAATCAATGAATATTGGTGATATTTTACAAGAGAGTTTATTTTTTTAAATGCTAGATAAATTAGAATTTGTGGAGGAATATAAAATGGCATGGGATTATGCAGAATTATCAAAGATGGCAAAAGAAAATGGTGGCCCTGAAAAATTTGTAGATTTGCTTATTAATTCAGGAAAAAGAAAAATGTTTCCATGGATAGGAGCAGCAGCTGCGGCTGGAGTTGCGACTACTGTAGTTTTTCAAAAAGCATATAAATATTTATCTGATAAAAAAGCTGAGTCGAATACAGCGATGGAACTGGCTAAGCAAGAATTAATTCAAGGAATTAAAGATTATGATGCGACCCATAACGAAGTAAATTCTGATATTATGAATATAAGAATGATTAAAGACAACAAAAAAGAATATATAGAATTACTATTTCTGGCTGACGAACAAGAAGATATGATAGATAAGTATCTTGACCGTGGTGAAATGTTTGTTTTGGATGATAATGGCGTAAAAGCTGAATGTGTGATTACACATGAGGGTGATGGTGTTTACGAGCTTAAAAACATTGCTGTTTTACCTGATTATCAACGAAAAGGTTATGGAAAAAGACTGATAGAGTTCCTGTTTTCCTTTTACACTGATTGCAACACTATGTTTGTTGGAACAGGTGATGTTCCATCTACACTTAATTTTTATAAAAAATGTTGTTTTACAGAATCACATCGAATAAAAAACTTTTTTATAGATAACTACGACCACCCAATCTTTGAAGATGGAAAACAACTTGTTGATATGGTTTATCTGAAAAGGGAACGATAAATTACAATTTATCTAGGTGTATAATCTTTAATTTTTCTATAGCAATTTAGTAGTAATGATATATATTAATATTTCAAACGAATCCATAATAAATCATATTTTAATTTTTGAAAAAAATTTTCCACTCTGTCCCATGAGCAGTGGGACTGTAACGTGAAAAGTAATTGCAAGGGGGGGACTAGCTTTCTAGCAATTGACAAAAAGGTACTAGTAGGGCTACCTGTACTTTTTTGTTAATGCTGATTGCCTGTCCTCCCTTAGCACCGTCTTTTGGTGATATTTACTGGTGCTAATGAGGACTAGAAGGGCTTCCTGTACTCTAATTAACAACTAAGGAAATATTACCAAAAGTGTCCCTGCTACAAAAAGTGGAGGAGCAAGGCTGCCTGTCTACTTTTTGCAGCAAGGACAAGGTGCGTTGCAAGTTTTGATTAAAAATAGTTAAAAGATAATAAAATAGACTATGAGGAAAAATCTTTAAAGAAAAGAATTAGTTAGTAGGGCATGATATGAAAGTTTTACTGGAAAAGAGCATTGGCCACCAACGGTTACCTGAAAGAGAAATGTTTAATCCTTAGCATTTCTTAGGTTAAAAAGGGTTCGGTTCATTTTAAGAAACCTTTTTAGCCTTAGAAATACTGGGTAATAACATGCACTTCTTTTAGGTGTTGGATTAAGGGCCCTAAATAATATAAAGTAATACTTTCTAGTATAGATATAATAATTGTAATACTTGAGGTAATAGGTGTAGTAGATATACCATGCCTTAAAGAAATGTAGTTATTATATTAAATGCATTAAGAATTATAATTATTAAAGTAATCGAAGCAATTATAAGTAATATTTATTTTTATTTATTACTTTACGAAGTAAAGTTTCCACTCTGTCCAACTTTGAAAAAGATGGACTGCAATTTATTAATTAAGGAGTAAGTGAAAAATAATGTACTAGCCTTAATGGCTTGTACATTATTTTTCGTTTACGGAATAATTATTTCCTTTTTAATTAAGCAAATAGGAGCACAGTCTATGCAATATTTAAAGAAGATAAAATAAGTATAAGAATATAATAGTGTCATGATAAATTGAAGGCTCTTATTTGCGCCTAGATAGAATTAACATGATTTGAGCCCAAGGGTTTAAGGGAATGGAACTCCCTTTTAAATTTAAGCTTAAGAATTAATTCGTTTATCTATTTATAGAATAATAATAATTATATTGTTAAAGAAATTTAAGAGAATAAAAAGAGTTTACGGATTAAAGATAAGTGAATTAAGGATTAAGGTTTCCTTTTATTTTAGATATAAAGGAAGTATTCATTTTCAATTATTGAATGTAAAATAGTTATAACAGAGATTGTGTTAGATAGTAAAATTACAATTTATTTTATAGTAAGGATAAATGAATTGTAATTTTATTACTATTACCTTATAATGGAATAAAGGTTTTTGAGGAATAATCGTTAAATTATGCAAGCAAGTGGTATGGAATAGAAAGGATATGTAGAAATGGGCGATAAGGCACAAAGAAATATATGGATAGTGGCAGGAATAGGTTTTACTATTGCATTTATAGGGAGATTTAGACATGAAGGATTAGCATTTAATAGTGTGTTACAGGGAATTGTAGCTATTTTAGCATTTATAAATGGATGGATAAGACATAAAAGAATTAAAGTAGCAGAAGAAAATCGCAGTAAGAAAGAGATATAAAACAAAGAATAAATGGTGGATTTTATGTAGTTTTTGTTACTGGATTAATACTAATTAGAACTGTAACATTTAAAAAACTAAAAATATAAGAGTTAAATTAAAATAAAGAGTTGAATATAATTATTTAAAAAAGTTGAAATTGTAAAATATTTCAACTTTTTTCTTTATTGCAATTTACAATCGAATATATGTTCTGTATAATTATATTAGGGTATAAAATGAGGGGGCATATAGCGTGAGTAAAAGAGAAAAAGAGATTTTAGAGATTATAAAAAGTTTTATTGAGGAGAAGGGGTATTCACCAACAGTTAGGGAAATATGTAAGTTAACTAATCTTAAATTAACATCATCAATACATGCATATATTAAAAGATTAGAAGCTAAAGGTCATCTTACAAGTGTGGTAGATATGTCCAGAAGTATTGTTGTTGCAAATAAAGAAAAGCGTTTTAAAGTTGTTGTAAATGGCATAGCTTTAATGTATAAAGATGACAAAGAATACATATTACTTCAAGAGAAGAAAATGAGTAAAGCTAATATTAATATGCTAGAATTACCAGGTGGAATTATTATGGGTAGTGAAAATGTATATGGATGCTTAAGACGTGAATTTAAAGCTAAGGGATTTGAAGTAACTAAGATATTTGCTGAAGATAAGTGTAATGAATTAAGTAAAGAAGATGAGGAATTAACTATATTTAAGCCATTTTGTATCAGCCAACATATTGAAGGCAATGACTCAATTATTTTAAATACTATATTATGTAAGGTAGATGAAAGAAAAGTTGAGGGTGTTAGTAATAAATTAAGTTTTAAATTGGTTTGTACTGATGAATTAGAAGATATGCTAGTAGAGCAAAAGGAAAATATATCTGCTCATAGTATTGAAGCATTAAAATCATTTTGTAATGCTTAAAATAGTTATATTAATTAACTTAATATATAAAAAGAAAAGTTATAGTAGGTGGGTTCTACTATAACTTTTCTCATGTTAGGATTTCTTTTCTTAATTGATTTATTGCTCTATTTTTAATGTTTACCGTTGTAGGATAATTAATGTTATTGTTTTTTGAGTATTCCTTAAGAGATCCATTATTTATAAGTGTAAAATTAAGTATATCTTTATGCTGCTGTGGTAATTTGTTTATATATTTATAAAGATTTTTTGCTAGGATACTGTCAGTAACTTGTACATCTACTGGTTCATTATTTGATTGTAGGACATGTTCTAAGGTTCCATTTAATATTAATGCCTCAGAGCCTTCACATGAGCTTCTATTACAAGTCTTTTTTATTAGATAATTAATGTTGTTTTTAATTGCCATGGTAGCATAAGCAACAAATCTCTTTTTATCTAAGTCATAAATTTTGATGCATTTTAGTAATGTAGCATAACATTCATGTTCTATATCAGAAAAGTCATATCCATGGACAAAAGTTCTTTTTGAGATATTTAATATCATAGGTCTAAATTCCTTAAAAATAATTTCTTTTGCAGATACATCTCCATTTTTAGCTTTAGCAACTAAAGTTTCTATATAATTAAAATTCATAAAAAATTACCCCCTTTCTTAGTATATATGGTTTTAAGCCATATATTTTAATTGGAGGTGAAATTTTATGAAAGAAATTATATTAGCAATAGACATTGGACATAATGTTCCTTATGATACAGGAGCAGTGGGAATACGTAAGGAAGATGATTTAAATAGATTGGTTGGAAATGCATTAATAAGTAAGCTTAGGGAAAGAGGGATTAAGGTTGTAAATTGTACACCTAATACTGCTAAAAGCCTTAATGATTCATTGTATCAAAGAGTAATTACAGCAAATAATTCTGGTGCAACATTGTTTGTATCAATACATCATAATGCATGCCCAGGTGGATATGGAGCAGAGGTTTTATGTATTAAAAATAATTACCAAGGTGGATTATCAACAAAGGTAGGAGAAGCCATATTAAATGAATTATATTCACTTGGACTTAGAAACAGAGGCGTAAAGGATAGAAGGGATTTATATGTTATTAATAATACTTCAATGCCTGCATTAATTGTTGAATGTGCCTTTGTTGACAGTAGCTTGGATATGAAAAACTATAATCCAGAAAAGACTGCAGCTGCAATATACAAAGGAATATGTACAGTTCTTGCTTTAACAGAAAATCAAAAACCAAGTACAGATGATAAAGAATATTATATTGTTAAATATGGAGATACATTATGGGCAATAAGTAGAAGATTCAACACTACTGTAGATAAGTTAGTTGAATTAAATAATATAGCAAATAGAAATTTAATTAATGTTGGACAGAAATTGAGGGTAAAATAAAACTAAGGTGGAGAAAAGGTTTATGTATTACGGTACATAAGCCTTTTTATTTTTTAGGAGAAAAAAGGATGATAGTGTTTATACAATTTTGGGTTTGTTGAACAATATTAAGTAATACCATCATAAAGTCAAATAGATAAGATATTAGAGTATTAGATTTAGATAATAATTTAAAAGAAAGTAATATAGATGGTGGGATTTATTACTATGATGGATTAAGTTTAAACTGAAGAAGGATTAGATAAAATGAAATTCCAATGAAATATCATACCTATAGAGTATTTATAGTATAAGGGAATGGTTTAAATGATTAAAAATATTGATAGTGATGTAAAAAGAAGGTAGAATTTGATAATTTAAATAATGATAAGAAATGTGAAGATTAAAACAATGAATATAGCGTATTCGACAATAATGGTGATAAAGTTTATTTAAGCATATCAGATAATACTAATAATTCAACTGCAAAACCTATTGGAGTATGTAGCAAAGTAAAAATTACAGGAAAGAAATATGCTACTGGGTGAAGTGAAATTTATATGAAGTGATTACGATAAATATAAATTAAGTGTTATTAGGAAATATTATAAGTTGAGTGTATACAATAGAGGTAGTGGTATTAAAATACATATAAGGCTAGTTATTCATTAAGTGGAGTATATAGTCTTTTTTATTGTGTAGTTATCCTTTACAAAGAATAATTAGTGTATTAAAATGAAATAAAATAGTATTTATTAATACGATTTATAAACAAATTCAATATTTAACTAGGAATATAATTGTATTAATAAAATGTTATATAAGGAGAGTTAATACTGTGAAAGAGTTAGAATATATTCCAAAGATTATACGGGCATCACTTGATCATGATGACAGAGCATTAAGACTGTTATCAGTTAACCTTATGAGAAGAATTAAGAGTAGTAATCCAGAAATTGCTAGCGAAATTGGAAAAGCGTTAGATTTAAATTCTATTGGTGCTTCTGCAAAAAGAGGTGTTGGAATTTCAGCTTCGCCTATAGATAAAGATAATAAATTTGATTTACTTGATATAGAAGAACCATTTAGTATAAAAAGACCAATTTTTCAGAATGATACTAATAAATTTATTGATGATTTTATTAAAGAAAGAGAAAAGATTAATGAATTACTTGATGAGGGATTATTTCCGACATCATCAATTATTTTATCAGGTCCTCCAGGTGTTGGGAAAACATATTTGGCAAGATATTTAGCTGGGGAATTAAATATTAAATTTGCCACATTAAATTTAGCTGCAGCAGTATCTAGTTATCTAGGGAAAACAGGACAAAATTTAAAAAGCGTATTAGATTTCGCTAAAAAAGAACCTACAATATTATTGTTAGATGAATTTGATTCTATAGCTAAAAAAAGAGATGATAATTCAGAATTAGGGGAATTAAAAAGAATTGTTAATGTATTATTAAAAGAATTAGAAGATTGGCCATATCATTCGGTAGTAATTGCAGCAACAAATTACCCAGAGCTTTTAGATAAAGCTATTTGGAGAAGATTTGATGTTTCATTAAGGATAGAATTACCTAATAAGGAGCAAAGATTAGAGATTATACAAAGATCATTAAGCCATAAAATAAATGAAATAAGTTTAGATATAATGTATACATTATGCGAGATTACAGAAGGGATGTCTCCAGATGATATATGTAAGATAATTGAAAGAGCTAGAAAAAATAATATTTTAAATGAAGAAAGTTTAATACAAAGCATATTTAGGACTATAATAGAGTTTAATGGGAATAGTAATATAAATATTAATAAAAAAATATGTATAGAATTAAAAAATAATACAAAGCTATCGATTGCAAAGATAGCGGATATAATAGGGAAAAGTAAATCAACAGTTCAATATTATTTAAAATAGAAAGGGAGAGAATTTATGAAGGAAATTTTAAGACCTTTATTGACAAAAGGTGAAGAATATACTACTTTACCGGATAAAAGTAAGAATGGACCGAGATATGATTATAGGCCGTCTTATGAAGTGGCAAAAGAGAGGTTAATCTCTAATATAGAATCTATTGAAACTAAGGTTAAAAGTGTTGCTGAAGAATATCTAATGGATGATATTGTTATAAATGTGAAGATGAGATTAGATAGATCATCTAAAAGTGACCATCCTAATGCACTTTTAAGAGATGCAAATCTTAGACAAGTAGGAACTAAAAGATGGAGTCAAGAGGTAGTTACTAAGAAGTCAGAGAAAAAAGTGAAATTTGGTAAGGATATATTTGTACTGGTAAATAGAAAAGATTTAGGGAATATAAAAAATATTCTTAACAATAAATTTGCAAGTAATGCTTTTATAGATCAAGTTAGAAGTGTTGAAGAAATATATTTTGATGAACATACGAATATTTTAAAGTCTTTCAATAAATCATGGCAAAATGGAAGAGTAGAAGTAATACTACATCCTTATAAGAATAATGAAGATGTGCTCCTTGAGAGATTTAAAGGATTAGTACTAGATAATGGAGGAAATGAAAAAAGCATAAAAATAAGAATGTATGAGGATGGTCCTATTTTTATATCTATGATTGCAAATATAGAATTAGTAAATAAAATAAAGCCTTTTAATTTATTGAGATCTATTCATCCTATTGAATTAAGAAATTATGAAACAGAAAAAATAACATCTGTAGATGAAGTAATTCCGCCACTTTCAGATAGTACGTTTGTACCAGAAGTTAGTGTTGGTGTATTTGATGGAGGTATAACGAGTAATCATCCTATACTTAGCAGATATGTAGTTGAACATAATTTAACTAATATGGAAAAGAAAAATGAATATATAGAACATGGAAATGCTGTAGTTGGAGCTGCGTTATTTGGGGATTTGAAGAAAATAACAACTGAAACTTTACCGGTACCAACGGTTAAAGTTGAAAGTTTTAGAGTTCTTCCATTAGAGGATGATGAGGATTACTTTGACCTATATGAGGTAATAGACAATATTGAGAGAGTGGCTTTAGATAGACCTGATATTAAAGTTTTTAATCTTTCTTTAGGGCCAGTTGGTCCGATTGAAGATGATGTTATTTCAAGATTTACTTACTCTCTTGATAGGCTTTCAAAAGATGGTGATAGAATATTTGTAATTGCTGTTGGAAATGATGGGTACTATGAAGATGAATTAGGAAGGATACAAGCTCCTGCTGATTCAGTTAATAATTTAGGTGTTGGTAGCTATTATTATGAAAATGAAGAAATAAAAAAAGCTTCTTATAGTTGTTATGGTGATGGAAGAGAAGGAGCTAAAGTTAAACCGGACATAATGGAGATAGGTGGAGATGAACATTGTAAAATGCATTTTATAGGATGTAATTCACATCAAAAGATGTATGGGTGTGGTACAAGCTTTTCAGCACCAATAGTATCAAGAAAATTAGCAGAAATTATTGGATATACTTCAATTGATGATCCATTAACAGCAAAGGCTGTTATGATCCATACAAGCGAACATCCAAATAAAAAACCTGATAAATATTTTGGATATGGAGTAGTAAAGGATGACTATTTTAATATATTAGAATGCATGAAAAATAAAGTTACGGTTGTATATCAAAGTACTATATTAAAAGGGAGTAGAGCAAAATTAACTATACCATTTGTTCCTGGGCTTGATTTTTATGGACGAGTTAGAATTACTTGGACAATATGTATAGCAACAAATATAGATGCATCTGATGCAGATGATTATACAAACATGTGCATTGAAGATACATTCTACCCTAACTCTCATAAATATAGATTTATCCATCCAATAACTAGGAAAACTAAAATATTACATGAAATAAATGATGAAGAAGAAATGAAGATATTAATGGATGAAGGTTGGAATAAGTCATCTATTCCTGTTAGCCATTCAAATTCTAAGTCAAAGTATGCAACTGAACAAGAACGTAGAAATGATTTTAAGTGGGATACAGTAGTAAAGAGAGAGAGTAAGAGAATAAGTTATAATGATATTGAATCTCCATTTATTATTATCCATGCTATTTCTAGGGATAAAAAAGGGTTTGATGAAGATAGAATAAAATATGCAGCTGTAGTTACAATTGAATACATAAAGTGTGATCTTGATGTATATTCAGAAACAGCATCAGTGTTTAATAAACTAGAAAAAGCTGACATAAGAAATGTTAATGAAATAAAAATTTCTAATTAATAAAAGAGGTAGGAGTACTACCTATATTTTCAATCAATTGGGAGAAAAGGTTATATTTCTCTAAAGAGTTAAATCTTTTTTTGCCTTAATTTATCAGCGTATAAGCTGAATCAGAAGTTCTAGATTTAGTTAGGTGAAATGCTAGAATAAATCTATTTTCAGAATCAATATCTAACTATTGATAGTATATTTTACCATTAATATTGATTGGAATATATACTTAAATGGAGAGGTTCTAAGGAAAGTAGATTTTTTAAAGGAAATAATAAATGATGACTTACCTACAATTATTGTATTAGAAGAGGTAACATTGGATAGTTATGAAGTTATAAAAGTTAGCTTTGATAGTTTTAATATACAGTATTCTTTGAACTTTAGGCCAAAGGGTAAGCATGAAGGAAAAAATAGAGAATTGGGAATATGTATTCTATATTCAAATCACTTCAAACATAGTGAATCAAAAGTAATAGGTAGATTACCATTTCCGGAAAGAACACTTCATACTACTTTAATATTAGAGAATAGAGAAATAAACATAGTGGGATTTCATTCACTTACAGGATGTGATTACAAAAAAACTAAGACAGCACAGTTTCTTTCATTAGCTGATTATATAGAAGAAAATAGTATAGATTTTATTTGCTTTGATGCTAATGAACCACAAGTAGATTATGGAGATGTGTATAAAAACAAATATTTTAAGCAATTAGGAAATACTGATATATGTGCTAGAACTTTTTTGAAATTATGGATAAGCAAGGTCTTAAAGATTCATATATTCCAGTAGATAGAAATATTGAGCCATTAGCAGTATCTCATATTGTTAAAGGAGAAAAACACCAAGAAGATATGATTATATTTATTGTAAAAAAGAGAACTTAATTATAGAAACTAAGTATTTATATGAAGAGTCAATATTAGCAGGAAGTGATCATGCATTAATAACATCGGTTCAAGAAATATAATAATAGGATATAGTGTGAGAAAGTAATTTATAAATATCTTCTCTAATACTCATAACCAAGAGACAGTTGTTAGGCTGATAAAGAAATAGAATGATATAAAAGATTTAGCTGGTTTTAATTGAATATTGAAGTATGTTTTATGTTCCCTAAGACTACGGTCTTGGGGAATTTTTTGCGTAAGGGGTCTAATAATTACGAAATAAGTAATAATATTATTTAAAATAAAGCAAGCACTAACTTTAAAAAAGTGTTGACATTAAGCAAGAGCTAGATTAAAATGTAGATATAGAAAATCAAAGCAAAAGCTTGCTTAAATAATAGGAGGATATTTATGAAAATATTAGATGTTTGTACGTTAAAGAGTGGCTTTCAAGGAAAAACAAGTGAAGGAGAAGCTTTTAAAATAATAAAGCTTAAAGATGTAACTAAAGATGGAGTTATAAAATATGAAGAACTAGAAAGCTTTAATACTGACAAGATGAATGATAAGTTTAAATTAAAAAAAGGTGATATTATTTTAAAAGCAAAAAGTGGTGATAATACAGCAGCTTTAATAAAAGAAGATATTGAAAATGTAGTTGCGGCTTCTCATTTTATAGTTATTACAGTTAATGATGATAGTGTATTAAGTCCAGAATATTTAGTAGCATATTTAAATTCAGAGTATGCACAAGATTACTTTAAGAAGCATGCTGAAGGAACTGCATTACCAATAGTTAAGATTAAAACTTTAGAAGAACTGGAGATAAAAGAGTTAGTGATGGAGAAGCAATTAGAAGTTGCAAATATGTATAAACTTATTAAAGAAGAAAAACTAACTATGGAAAAGTTAATAGAGAATAGAGAAAAACAATTTAAAGCATATTTAAGAGAATTATTAGGTTAGGGGGAATGAATATAATGGTTGATATTGAAAAGTATATAGCTGAAATAGCTTGGAAAGGACTTAACGTTTTAAGAGGTCATTTAGATTTAGGAATAGCAGAGGGAGTGTTAAGAGAACTGTTATTTTTTAAATTATTAGATTGTGGTATAGATAGGGATAGTTACTTTAAAGAAAGAATAGTTGGAAGATTTCAATTTAATAATGCTGAAGAGCTATTGGCACAACTTAATGAGTTTATTGAAAATAATAAAGTTTTAGAAGGATTATTTGAGGATATATATAATGTTAGCAATAATAGTGATTATAGAGTTTTAGATAGTGTAATAGATATATTAAATGATATTGATTATGATAACGAAAAAATTGAATTAGATATATTGTTTAGAAACTTTTTAGATAGTTCATCAAAATCAAAGTATTCAATAAGCATTACTACATCGCCAAGCATTAGGGTACTAATTAGTAAATTGCTAAGTAATAGGGAAATAAAAGATTTATATAATCCTACTATAGGTTATGGTAGCCTTTCTTTAGAGGTTGCATCAAATCATAAAGGTATTAATATTTATGGGCAAGATATTAACAGTGAAGTGGTAAGAATATGTAAGATGCAATTAATACTAGATAAGAGAATTGAAGACTTAGATAATATTACTCAAGGAAATACAATTATTAATCCAGGTAATGTTGAAGGAAATGAATTGCGTAAATTTGATTGTATAGTATGTAATCCACCATATGGAGTAAGAGATTGGGGATACGAAGAGATATTAAACTATGATAAATATAATAGATTCCATAGGGGAATGCCATCAAAATCATTAGGAGATTATGCATTTATCACACATGTTATTGAAAGCTTAAATAGTGATGGTATTGCAATTATGGTTGAACCAGCAGGTGTATTATTTAGGGAAGGTGCAGAAGGAGTATTAAGACAAAAGTTAGTTGAGGAAAATATTATTGATACAGTAATATCATTACCTAATAATATGATGTTTGGAACAGCTATACCAGTAAACTTAATAATATTTAATAAAGGAAAGAGAGAGAATGATATACTGTTTATAGATGTTGCAAAAGAGGTAATGGTAAATAAAGTATTAACTACTTTGTCTAATGGGATGGTTGAAAAAGTTGTTAAAGTGTATGAAGAACGTTTAGATATTGAAGGATTTTCGAGAAAAGTTGATATAGAAGAAATTCAAAATAATAACTTTAATTTAAATGTTCAAAGGTATATAGAAGAAATAATTGAGAAAGAAGCTTTAGATATTAAGGAGATAGGGAAAGAAATTGAAGAGCTAACAGTAAAATTACAAGAAATACAGTCAGAAATTAATCAGTTTTTTAGATAAAATGTATTAAATTATAGGGTTATTATCAGTTAAATTTAGGATAGTAACCTTATAAATCTACAAAATAATATTAATAAGTGGTAAACTAATATTAATTAAATGTAAAAGATAGTATGGAGGAATAGACATGGCGAAGGCAAAAACTAAAAAAGAAAAGAGCATGGAAGAAGCATTATGGGAATCGGCTAATAAATTAAGAGGTTCTGTTGAACCATCAGAATATAAACACGTTGTATTAAGTCTTATTTTCTTAAAATATGTTAGTGATAAGTTTGAGGAAAGAAAGCAAGAATTAATAAATGAAGGTAAAGAAAGATATGTTGATATGACAGAGTTCTATACTATGAAAAATGTATTTTATTTACCAGAAGAATCAAGATGGTCATATATTATAGCAAATTCTAAGCAAAATGATATTGCATTAAAGATAGATACAGCATTATCAACTATTGAAAAGAAAAATCCAGTATTAAAAGGAGCGTTACCAGATAACTATTATTCAAGATTAAATCTTGATGTAAGCAAATTAGCTTCTTTATTAGATGAGATTAATAATATTGATGTAACAAAGGATAATGAACAAGATATTATAGGTAGAGTGTATGAGTTTTTCTTAAGTAAATTTGCAATTGCAGAAGGTAAAGGTAAGGGAGAATTCTATACCCCTAAGTCAATAGTTAATCTAATAGCAGAGATGATTGAACCATACAAAGGTAAAATTTATGACCCAGCTTGTGGTTCAGGTGGTATGTTTGTTCAATCTATGAAGTTTATTGAAAGTCATAAGGGTAATAAAAAAGATGTTTCTATATATGGACAAGAATATACAAATACAACATATAAGCTAGCAAAGATGAACCTTGCAATAAGAGGTATAGCAGCTAATTTAGGTGAAATGGCTGAAAATACATTTATGAAGGATCAACATAAAGATTTAAAGGCAGATTATATAATGGCAAATCCACCTTTTAATCAAAAAGCATGGAGAGAAGCAGATGAATTATTAGATGATCCGAGATGGAATGGATATGAAGTACCACCTACATCAAATGCAAACTATGCATGGATATTAAATATAGTATCTAAAATGTCAGAAAACGGTGTTGCCGGATTCTTGCTTGCTAATGGAGCTCTAAGTGGTGATGGTGCTGAATATAAAATTAGAAAACAGCTTATAGAAAATGATTTAATAGAAGCTATAGTAATATTACCAAGAAACTTATTCTATACTACTGATATTAGTGTAACTTTATGGATATTAAATAAAAATAAAAAAGAAAGAACTATAGAGTTAAATAATAGAGAAAGAAAATATAGAAATCGTGAGAATGAAATATTATTTATAGATTTAAGACAAGAAGGAATTCCATTTGAAAAGAAATATATTCAGTTTTCAGATGAGGATATAGAAAAAGTATGTAATGTTTATCATGGATGGCAAGAGAAAGAAAAAAATTATAATGATATACCTGAGTATTGTTATAGTGCTAAGTTAGAAGAGGTTCAACAAAAAGATTATTCATTAGTTCCTAGTAAGTATATAGAATTTATTAATCGTGATGAAAATATAGATTTTAATGAAAAGATGAATAATTTAAGAGAAGAATTCGCTCAATTACTTAAAGAAGAAGAAACTTCTAGGGAAGATTTATTAAATGTTTTTAAGGAGTTAGGTTATGAAATTAAATTATAGTTTGTTAGGGAAATATATTAGACAAATAGATATTAGAAATAACTCGGGAAGTGAAGAGAATTTATTGGGTGTTTCTACTCAAAAGAAGTTTATTAAATCTATAGCTAATACAGTAGGGACTGATTTTAAAAAGTATAAGATAATAAAGAAAAAACAATTTGCATATGTTCCTGATACTTCGAGGCGTGGGGAGAAGATAGGAATTGCTATGCTATCAGATGAAGATGAAGCATTAGTTTCTCAAGCGTATACTGTTTTTGAAGTTATAGATGAGAATTCATTACTTCCAGAATATTTAATGATGTGGTTTAGTAGACCAGAATTTGATAGATATGCGCGTTATATGTCACATGGAAGTGTTAGAGAAATTTTTTCATGGGAAGAAATGTGTAATGTTAAACTTCCTGTACCAACAATAGAGAAGCAAAAAGAAATAGTTAGAGAATATAATACTATATTAAATAGGATCGAATTAAATAAGAATATGATTGATAAATTAGAGGGATTAGCTCAATCTATTTATAAACAGTGGTTTGAAGAACTTAATTACTTTAATTATAATTTAGAGTATAGTCAAATTATGGAGGCTAATATTCCTAAAAATTGGGATGTTATTAGATTAGGTGATTTGTGTGATATTAAAGGGGGCAAGAGATTACCTAAAGGTAAAGAACTAAATGATAATAGTGGAAATCCTTATATAAAAGTTGCTAATATGAATAATAATAAAATTATTAATATAGACAATAGTTTTCAATTTGTGGATAAGGATACTCAAAAGTCAATATCAAGATATATAGTTTCAGAAAATGATATTATTATATCTATTGTAGGAACAATTGGATTAGTAAATATAGTGGGGAGAGAACTAGAAGGAGCAAATTTAACTGAAAATTGTGCTAAACTTACTAATATATCAAGAATAACTCCAGATTATCTTTATCATTATCTAAAATCTTATAGAGGAAGAAAAAATATAGAAACCAAAGTTGTTGGAGGTGTTCAAGGAAAGTTACCGCTTTATAATATTGCTGAGATATTGATAGTAGTTCCGGATGATGTAATACTTAATGAATTTGATAAACACATATTAAAAATAAACAAGTTTATATTAAATTACATGAGGCAGATTGTTCAACTAAAAAGTATTAGTGAAATGCTTTTGAAGAGAATTTCTATTTGTGAGGGAGGAATAGATGAGTAATAAATTTGATGAATCAAAATTAGAAAAGTCTATAGTACAGCTTTTTCAATTATCAGAATATACTCATATTAAAGGGGAAGATTTAATTAGAAAAGAAGAAGAAGTATTAATAAAATCTGATTTAAGAGAATTCATATTTAATAGATATAAGCATGAAGAAATCACATGTGGTGAAGTGGAGGGGATAATTAAACTATTAGAGAATATTCCTTCATCAACTATATATGATAGTAATAAAAAAATTGTTAATATGATTTCTGAAGGTTTTACTATTAGAAGAGAAGATAGTAGTAAAAAAGATTTATTTGTACAATTAATTGATTTTGAAGATGTTGAAAATAATATATTTAAGATAGTTAATCAAATGAAAATAAAGCAATATCATGATAGAATACCTGATGCTATTGTATATGTTAATGGATTGCCTTTAGTGGTATTTGAGTTTAAAAGTGCTATTAGGGAAAATGCAACTATATATGATGCGTATAAGCAGCTTACTGTAAGGTATAAGAGGGATATTCCTGAACTATTTAAATACAATGCTTTATGTGTTATTAGTGATGGAGCAAATAATAAGATGGGTTCTTTCTTTGCTCCTTATGAATTCTTTTATTCTTGGCGAAAAGTTGGAGGGAATGAAAAGTTAGAGAAAGACGGAATTGACTCTTTATATACTATGGTAAATGGATTATTCAACAAAGAGAGGTTTATAGATGTAATTCATAATTTTATTTATTTTCCTGATACAAGCACAAAAGATGAAAAGATAGTACCAAGATATCCTCAATACTATGCAGCTAATAAACTATTAAAAAGTATAAAACGAAATATGAAACCACATGGAAATGGTAAAGGTGGTACTTATTTTGGTGCAACTGGATGTGGTAAGAGTTATACAATGTTGTATTTAACAAGGTTATTAATGAGGGATGAAGAACTACAAAGCCCAACAATAATACTAATAACAGATAGAACAGATTTAGATGATCAATTATCTAAGAGTTTTGTTAAAGCAAAAGAGTTTATAGGAGATAATAATATAATTAGTGTTGAAAGCAGGGCAGATTTAAGAGAAAAATTACAAAATAGAAAAAGTGGAGGAGTATTTTTAACTACTATTCAAAAGTTTAGTGAAGATATCGAGATACTTACAGACAGAACTAATGTAATTTGCATATCTGATGAAGCGCATCGTTCACAAATTAATTTAGACCAAAAAGTAAAGGTGACTAAAGATGGTGTAGAAAAGAAATTTGGGTTTGCTAAATACCTTCATGATTCATTACCTAATGCTACTTATGTAGGATTTACAGGTACACCTATTGATGAAACAATGGCTGTATTCGGGGAAATTGAAGATTCATATACAATGATTGAAGCAGTTTATGATGAAATTACTGTTAGGATTGTTTATGAAGGAAGAGCAGCTAAAGTTACTCTTAATGAAAGTAAATTAAAAGAAATAGAAGATTACTATAAACAATGTGCTGAAATGGGAGCAAATGAAAATCAAATAGAAGAAAGTAAAAAAGCTGTTACTAAGATGGATAGCATACTGGGAAATCCAGATAGATTAAAGCTGGTAGCAAGGGATTTTGTTGAGCATTATGAAAAAAGAGTAGCAGAAGGTGCTAGTATAATTGGTAAGGCAATGTTTGTAGCTTCTAATAGAGAAATTGCTTATAACTTATATAAAGAGATAATTGAATTAAGGCCAGAATGGGCTGAAATTAAGGAATGTGAAGATGGAGCAGTTCTATCTGAAAAAGAAAAGAAATCAATTAAACCAATTGAAAAAATAAAAATGGTTATGACTAGAAATAAGGATGACGATAAGGATTTATACGACCTACTAGGAACTAAAGAATACAGAAAAGAATTAGATAGACAGTATAAAAAGGCTAAATCAAATTTTAAAATTGCTATAGTAGTTGATATGTGGCTTACAGGATTTGATGTACCAGAATTAGATACTATTTATATTGATAAACCTATACAACAACATTCATTAATACAAACTATATCACGTGTAAATAGAGTTCATGAAGGAAAAGAAAAAGGATTAGTTGTAGATTATATTGGTATAAAGAGCAACATGAATTTAGCATTAAAAAAATATGGACAAGTAAGTAATGATAATTTTGAGGGTACTGATGAAGCTATAGTAATTGTAAAAGATCAGCTAGATTTATTATCAAAATTATTTTATGGATTTAATGCTAATGGATATTTTAATGGAACTCCATTAGAGCAGTTACAATGTTTAAATAAAGCTGTAGAATTTGTTCAGCAAACAGAAGATGTTGAGAAACGTTTTATGGCTATGTCTAAGAAGTTAAACTCTGCATATAGGTTGTGTTGCACATGTGAAGAAATAACAGCAGAAGAAAAAGATAAAGTGCATTTTTATCTTGCAATAAAGTCAATTCTTCATAAACTAACTAAAGGTGATGCTCCAGATGCAGCTCAGATGAATGAAAAAGTAAGAGAGATGATAAATGAAGCTATTATTAGTGAAGGAGTAGAGGAAGTATTTAAATTAGATAAAAATGATTCACAAGAAAATGATGATATTTTTAGTGATGAGTATCTATCTAAAGTAAATAAAATAAGTCTACCTAATACTAGAATAAAATTACTTCAAAAATTGTTGAAAAAAGCAATAAGTGAATTTAAAAGAGTAAATAAGGTTAGAGGAATAGACTTTTCAAAGAAAATGAAGGCTTTAGTTGATTTATATAATGAGAGAAAAGACTTTGAGAGTATGAAAAGTGATGTATTAGATGATTTAGCTGAAAAATTAGCAGATTTATTTAAAGATATTGTTAAAGAAAAAAATTCATCAAATGATTTAGGAATAAGTTTTGAAGAGAAAGCGTTTTATGATATTTTAAAAGCTGTTGCAGAAAAGCATGAGTTCGAATATCCACATGATAAGTTAATAAACTTAGCAAAGGAGATAAAAGAAATAGTGGATGATAAAGCTAAATATACAGATTGGGCTACTAGAGATGATATAAAAGCAGAGTTAAAGGTATCAATAATATTAACTTTAGATGCTAATGATTATCCACCAGTTCCATGTGATGAAGTGTTTAAGGAAATATTTGAACAAGCTGAAAACTTTAAAAAGTATAGTATGGTATAAAAAAATATAAATTAAGAGGAGAGGGTAAATTATGGCTAAGAAAAAGGTGTTTGTATCATTTGATTTTGAAAATGATAGACATTATAAATATTTATTAGAGGGGTGGAATAATAATCCTAACTTTGACTTTTCTTTTGATGATAAGTCATCTAAGGAAATAAATAGCTGGAATATAGGCGTTGTTAAAGCGGTACTTTCAAGGAAAATTAATGAAGCTGATTATACGTTAGTAATTGTAGGTTCTGAAGCTAATAAGCTTCATAAAGATTATCGTAAAATAGGTTATAGAAATTGGCAAAATTTTGAGATAGCTAAAAGTAAAGAACATGGTAATAAACTTGTAGGAGTTAAGATTAATTCAAATTTTCAATCACCTGAAGAGTTGTTAAATTCAGGAACAAGTTGGGCTTTATCGTTTACCTTGCAAAAAATATTAGAGGCATTGAATAGGGTTTAATCATGGAGAATTTAGAAATTGCTTATGATCATTATAAGGAAACTTTTACTTATACAAAAGAGGCTGAGAAAGATAGAAATAAAATATTTATTATAGTAGCTTTATTAATAACGGCTTTATATTTATTTGCAATTGAGCCAGATAGCTTATATCAAGTAATAAATGATCTTATTACAGAGCAGTGGCAAATAAGTGTTAATGTTGGTTTTGGAACAGTACAATCACTTTTGTGGGTAATATTATTATTTTATTCAATTAGGTACTTTCAAATTAATACGTATATTGAAAGGCAATATAATTATTTGCATAAATTAGAAAGCGATATAGCTAATAAAGTTGACTTTATCTTTGAAAGAGAAGGAAGAGGATATTTGGATAAGTATCCATTATTGCTTGATATGATTTATTATATATATACATGGGCTTTTCCAGTTATATATATACTTGTTGTGTGTTATAAGATAATATTGGAATGGATTAATATATTTTCTATAGGAAATGTTCTTTTTAATACTATTATTTCAGTATGCATAATTGTAGCTAGTATATTATATTTAATTATGCTACATCCTAATGACAATGATGATGTAAGTGTAGAGTAAGAGTAAATTTATATTTATGGCAAATATAGATATGAAATTAAAGAAACAGTTGTGTTATAGTTGAATCAGCAAAAGGATAGAAAAAGAATTAAATCTAATTAGCTGGAATGTAAAAGAAGGTAAATATGATTTGAGGGAATGGGCTCCGAAACATGAGAAAATGGGTAAGGGAGTAACTTTAACAAGGGATGAATTAAAATCATTAAAATAGTTACTAAATAGTATGGAAATTTAATAGCATATCATTGATTTAATAGGGGATTACATAAAAACTCGAGTAATAGTTTTTATGTAATCCCTTAAATTCTATCTTATATTAACATAATTATATTATATAGTGTATAATATTAATATGGTAGATAATGGTTTAGAGGGATTGAGAATGGATATAAAAAAGAAATTAATAGAAGAAGAAAGTAAGGTTTTAGATAATAAGATAAAGGTAATGAAAAGCCAAATAAGAAAAAATGATGAAGTTATTAAAGCATATTCATTACAAGATATAAATACGTATAAAAAAGTAGATGAATCAGAGTATTTAAAAATACTAAAAGAACAGAATAACCTAGATAGCTCTCTTGATAACCCTTATTTCGGTAGATTAGATATTGAATTTAAAGATGATAATGAAAAAGAAACCATTTATATAGGGAGAAGAAGGGTAGATATAAATGATGATACTATCATATATAGTTGGGCAGCTCCAATAGCTACTATATATGAAGAGTATAATAGTGGAGAATATAGGCATAAACATACTGATGATAAGACAGGAAAAGAGATTATATTAGAAGGAAATATATTAGAAAAAAGAAAAATTTCTATAGAAAAAAGTAAAGTTAAAGACGTTTATAGCTATAATACTATCACAGAAAAAGATGAAGAAGAATTTGTTAGAGAAAAGATAGAAAATGCTAAGACAGATAAATTAGGAGTAATTGTTGAAACAATTCAAAAAGATCAAAATAAAATAATTAGATTACCTATAGAAAAAAATATAATAGTTCAAGGATGTGCCGGAAGTGGTAAGAGTTCAGTGGCATTTCATAGGCTAGCATATTTAACATATAATTATAAGCTAAAAGATAATGAATTATTAGTAATTTCACCTAATAAAATATTTCAAGGATATACTTCAAACATTTTAATGGAGCTAGGTTCAGATTTTAATGTACAGCAATTTACTTTTAAGGAATTTGCAGAATTTGTGATACAAAGAAAAATAAATACTAGTTCTAGTTATAGTACTCAAAGAAGTAATGAAGATGCAAAAATAAAAACAGGTAAGAGATTTAAAGAAATTTTAGATAGATATATTAAATATATAGATGAAAGCTTTATTCCAAAAGAAGATATTGTTATTGATGATTTTATACTTATAAGTTGTGAAGAAATAAATTCAATTTGGCATAAACAATTTGGAACTTATAAAATTAATGATAGAATTGAAAGATTTAAAGAATATATATGGAAGAAGTTGAAAGAGAAAACAGAAGAATATATTAAAAAAGTAGAAAGGAGATATAAGTCTAATATAGAAGTATTGAATAAATATAATAAGAGTCCAGTAATATATAATGAAATATTAAAATTGAGTAGAGATGAACAAGAAATAAGAGTTAAAAGATTAAAAAAGCAATGTTCAGCTATCATTAATGGATATATTAGTAGTTTAAATAAGATAAATGCAATTACTCTTTATGAAGATTTGCTTAAAAATAGAGAGTTAATAAATGCTTTAGGAGAAAATAGTATTACTGAGAATGAAATAGAAAGCATTATTAGTGAAGGAAAGGATAATTTAATAAATGATATTGATTGTATTCCAATACTATATTTATATTATAAAGTTAATGAAAATAAAAATAAATATAGACATATAGTAATAGATGAGTGTCAAGATTTAAGCTATTTAGAAATATCAGTTATAGAAGGTTTGACAAAATCATTTACTTTAGTGGGAGACTTCAATCAAAGAATTAGCACTAACAAAAGCACTGTATCGTTAGATGAAATTAGTGAAATGTTTAAAAAATATACATTTTTTGATATGTACTGTTTAAATAAGAGCTTTAGAAACTCAATGTCAATAACAAACTATTCTAATGCTATTTTAGGGGAATATTTCATTAGTAAAGAATCAATTCCTGTATCATTTAATAGAGAAACGGCCAAGCCAAAAGTATATTTAAAAATGGGTAAGAAACAAACAATAAAAGCTATTGTAGATAATATTAATAGTAAAAGTAGTGATGATAAAAATATTGCAATAATACTAAAAACTGAGGCAGCCGCCAATCAGTATTATAATGAATTATCCAAATTGCTAAAGGATAAAAATATTAATTTAATAGATAATGAGTATTGCAAATATGAAAAAGGAATAAACATATTATCAGCACAGTTAAGTAAAGGATTAGAGTTTGACTATGTTATCATTGGTGATGCAAATGAATTTGGTAATAATGAAAATGATAGAAGATTACTTTATATTGCAACAACTAGAGCTTTACATGAACTAGAAATTTATACTGAAAGTACAGACTGTTTTATAACGACCATTGAAAACGAACTATGGGATAGTAAATTTAAACTATCAACTAATGCAATGAATCAAGGATTACAAAAAATAATAATAAAAACTTTGAGTGAAGGATTTGGTGATCTTCCTCCAGAGTATATAGATTATATTGAATCTATAGATGATTTTATGGAGTTATCCAGTTTTGCAATAAAACTAGAAGGAATAGAAGATGTAGACAAACTGTTTGAAGAAGAAGGTGTTATTAGGAAGGTAGAAATAGAAGAAGTTAAAGAAATTAATCAGTCATTAAGCGAAATAACGATAGAGAAGAGGCATGAGACTGGTAATCTAGAAAAGCTAATGAATGATATTAAAAGTAGAAATAAATATTTTACAGAAAAGCAATCAGAGGTATTAGAGTATATTTTAGAAAATATTGAAGAATTACCTAAATATAAAACTTGTAGACAGTTTGCAGATAGTGTTGGTGTGAGTTCTGCAACTATTAATACAACATTGCTAAAACTTAATTTAGGATCATTTGGTAATTTTATTTCAAAAATAAGAGAATGTATTAAGAAAGATTCAAAGAAATAGTAATATGAGGATAAAGATATATAAATTAGCAAGTAAAGTAAGTTTAGTTTTAAGAGTATTTATGTTTCTGGACCAATTTGTGCAGTATATAGAACTATACACTGTTAATACTCAATGGGAAGAGAGATATGTAATAATATCTTTTGAGACTGTAGATAATTTTGTGTAACATAGTTCCTTATAAATCAAATATTACTGGAAATTTTGATTTCCAGTAATATTTTTTATTATCTAGAAATACTAATAATGTGTTTTTCTGTTCTTTTATATTATTTAACAAAAGTTAGATAATATACTTAAATTTTATAAAAAGCACAAGCTTTTATGCTAATTCATCTTTTAAGTCTTCAAACTAATCATACGAAAAAAGAGTATATAAATTTGTATTTCACACAAACTTATCTCCTCTCCCGAATTTCACCCAAGTATTAGTCAAGAACTTAAATACTTGGGTTTTATTTAGCAAATATATTAATCATTGTAAATTTTTAAAGACCAGCAATCAATATTCCTGGTCTTTGAAATATGTATAATCAACATTAAGAACTTCAGCTATTTCTTTTATAGTTTCTGTTTTAGGTATTCGATTTCCTTGTTCCCAATTACATACACTAGTAAAGCTCCTATTCAATAAATTAGCAAATTCATGTTGATTTAAATTTCTCTCAAGTCTAAGATATCTTAATTTTTGAGCAAATGTATCTAATTCCATATCTTGTAGTGTAATAGTATTAATATTAAACTTTATTGCTGAAAACAATGTTGCAAAAGTTGCACTTTTGTACACACTGCACATGCTAAGCTTATGACAACTTATTATCCACTTGAAAAGCTTAGAAAGGTTCCAGGACTTGAATATGCTAAGTATGTTGATCCTTATGCAGGAAGTAAGGGAAACTCTATAAGATATTTATCTGTGGCACCAAGGACTAATGATATGAAAGTTATTGGAGTAGATAATCTTTTATGCGCAGGTGAAAAAGCAGGATTATTTGTTGGTCATACTGAAGCTATATGTACAGGTAGCTTAGCAGGTCATAATGCTGTAAGGTTAATGATGGGAATGCCATTATTAATTTTACCTTCTTCTATAGCAATAGGTGATTTAATTTCTTTTGCTAATGAAAAAGTTGAAACTAGGGAAGGTAGAAAGGATAGATATACTTTTGCTGGTGCTAGCTATTTTAAGAGAATGCAAGAGTTAGGTCTTTATAGTACTGATAAGGATGAAATTAATGATAGAATTAAGAAGGTTAATTTAGATAATATATTTGAACAAAAATTAGTATAGAGTATAAAGGTAATGGAGACTTAGGAGTAATTCTAAGTCTCTTTTTATGCAAAAAATTAGATTTTATTTTAGTTTAAAAGAAAAATATATCTTTATGTTATAGCTTTATAGAAAAAACAATGTTAAATTAATAGTATAAAAAAGAAATTTTTTAAAGAAACATATTAGGGAGAGAGAAAATGGATATAAAAGAAAAAATGCATAATACAGAATTGTATTTGCCAGGAAATGAAGAATTAATGAAAGAGCAATTAGGTTATTTGGATCGATTATATGATTTTAATATGACACGTCCTACAGAATTAGAAAAGCGAAAAGCTATGTTAAAAGAAATGTTTGCTGAAATTGGTGAAGGATGCTATATTGAACCGCCATTTCATGCAAATTTTGGTGGTAAGCATGTTCACTTTGGAAAGAATATTTATGCAAATTTTAATCTTACATTAGTAGATGATACACATATTTATGTAGGAGATTATACTATGTTTGGACCAAATGTAACTGTAGCTACAGCAGGACATCCCATATTACCAGAGCTTAGAAAAGAAGGTTATCAATATAATGCGTCTATTACTATAGGGAAAAATTGTTGGATTGGAGCTGGAGCAATTATTCTGCCTGGAATTACAATCGGTGATAATGTTGTAATTGGAGCAGGAAGTATTGTAACAAAGGATATTCCTTCTAATGTAGTTGCTGTAGGAAATCCATGTAAAGTACTTCGTGAAGTTAATGAACATGATAAAAAATATTACTTCAAGAATCGTATGATTTCAAATGATTTTTTAGATTAAAAGTTTTTTATTAAAGATTCTAATTTAGAATAGATAAATTAAAACCTCAAGGAGCCATTATAGGGGCCTTGAGGTTTTGTATATTGTAGGAAGAATTCCTGGAGATATTAGTATTAATGTAAAGAAAAATCAAAAAAAGACAATAGGTTTTTATTATTTTTAACAATAATTTTATATTTGCCTTTATTATTTTTTTATGATAATATTGTTCGTTGTTTAAGATTAAATATTTAGAAATTTATTAAATAATAATTAGAAAACAAAAGAAAGAAGGAGGGCGTTTTATGAAAAAGAAGATTATATCTAATACTATAATATTTTTAGTAATTTTATTGTTTGTTAATGGATTTAAATTTATATTTGGATCAAATAATAGTCTAGTTGGAGTTACTATAATAATATCTATATTAGTATTAATGCAAGAGGATTTAACTAAAAGTTTATCTAGTAATTTAATAAAGTTACTTTTTATGAATTTAATTTCTGGAGTTTTTTCTAATATAGCAACTCATAATATGTATTTAGGTTTAATTCTAAATTTTAGTATTTTATTGTTAATTGGTTATTCTTTAACTTCTAAATTAAATAAAGTAATGGTTGTACCATTTGGTTTACAATATTTATTCATGTTATATACTCCTGTAACTGGTAGTGATTTTACAAAAAGATTAGTAGGATTAGCAACAGGTGCTCTTTTAATAATGTTAGTTCAACTTATAATTTATAAAGGTAGTAAGAATAATAAAGTTGAAGATGGTAAGGTAGAAAATACTATAAATAATGAAAGTAATTCCTTTAATGAAGATAAAAAAGAAAATGAATATATAAAGCTGTTTAATAAATTTAATATTCATCATGTAAGAGGTGCTTATGCAATTAGAATAGCTTTACTTACTACTATAGCAGTGTTCCTAGTAGATTACTTTAATTTGGCTCAAGGACGTTGGATAGTATATACAATATTTTCATTAACAGAATTATATTCAGAACATTGTAGAATAAGATCAAAACAGCGTTTACAAGGTACTGTTATAGGAATAATTATAATAATGTTATTATTTACAGTTATTAAAGATAGTGCTATAAGAGGTTTGATAGTATTGTTAGGTGGTTATTTAGATACATACACAACTAACTACAGAGATAAAATTATATGTGTAACTATGTCAGTAGTTGCTTCTGTTTCATTAACTAATGGAACTATTACAACAGCTATAGAAAGAGTGGGTTATATATGTGTAGGAATTATATTAGCTCTTTTAGCTGATAAATTAGTATTTAATAAAAAATTAGAATATAGAGAGAAGCTTATATAAGAGTATAAGCTTCTCTCTATTTTTATGTTTAGGATAAGGTATTGAGAATGTGCCACTTACAGAAATTTAAAAAACTGTATATATAAATAATTAATTGTATAGATAATTTATAGATAGTTATATATAATAATTATATAATGCTAAAAAATAGGAGGTATTCTAATTTATGGATAAGAATTCAACAGTCCCGATTTATATTCAATTAGAAGAGTCAATAAAGGAAAAAATTAAAAATAAAGAATATTTGCCAGGAGAGGCATTACCAACAGAAAGAGAACTTACTGAATTATATGGAGTAAGTAGAATGACAATAAGACAAGCTATATCTAATCTTGTAAATAAGGGCGTTCTTTATAAGATTCGTGGAAAAGGAGCTTTTGTATCAAAAGAAGTAATAGAAAAAAAACTTGATATTGAAAGTTTTAGTCAAGATATGATGAAAAGAGGTTTTACTCCAGGAAGTATATTAATAAAATTTGAAAAAATTAAGAATACTGATGAAATAAAAGAGAAACTTGAATTAGAAGATAATGAAGAAATATATTTTTTAAATAGACTTAGACTAGCTGATAATGAACCAATAGCAATAGAATATTGTTATCTACCTGAAAAGTTTTTTCCAGATCTTATAAAGTATAATATGGTTCATTGTTCCTTATATAAGATAATGAAAGAAGAGTATAATATGCATTTTAATTATATGAAGCAAAGTTTAAAGGCAATGCCTCTTAATAAAAAGCAGGCTGAAATGTTATTAGGAAAGCCTAGAGGTGTAGGGTTAGTATCTGAAAGACTTATGTATAATATTGATGGAGCTCCTATTGAATTTACTAAGACAATTTATCACTCTGAAAGATATAGCTTTAATATGGTGTTATTTAATAATAATAATGATTAACAAAAAAGTAAAAGTGTAATTCTAAATATATAAATAGAAATACACTTTAATTTTATTTTAAATATAATTTTTTAATTTAATAAATAAATATTGTATAGACAGTATAAATAAGTATAGACAATATTTGGAATATATGGTACGGTATGTATATAAAATGTTTTCGAATAAGTATTTATTTAATTTTTAAAAAGATGGAGGGATAAGGTGTATAATTCAGAGAAAGTACTAAAAGCAATTAAGGGAGGATTAATTGTATCTTGTCAAGCTCTTGAAGATGAGCCTTTACATAGTTCGTATATAATGATGCGAATGGCTAAGGCTGCATTAGAGGGTGGGGCAATAGGGATAAGAGCTAATTCACCAGAAGATTGCAAAGAAATTAAAAACAATGTTAATTTACCAATGATATCAATTTATAAGAGGGTTTATGGTACAAGCAATGTATATATAACACCTACAATTAATGAAGTAAAAGAGCTTTTACCTATAAAACCAGAGATAATTGCTGTAGATGCTACAAGAAGGGAAAGACCAGATGGAAAATCACTTGAAGAATTTTTTAAAGAAATAAGAGAAGTCTATGATGGATTACTTTTAGCTGATATATCTGATTTAGAAGAGGGAATAAAAGCTGAAAAAATAGGATTTGATATGGTGTCAACAACACTTAGTGGATATACTGATTACACATTAGATAGATCCAAACCTGATATTGAATTAATTAAAAGTTTAAGGGAGTCTATAAAAATTCCTATTATTGCTGAAGGAAATATAGATAGTCCTGAAAATGCTATGAAATGTTTAGAAGCAGGAGCTTGGGCAATTTAGTTCATATATTTAATCCATCACTTATAGTATTAGGTGGAGGAATTATGGAACAAGAATATATAGTAGAATATATTAAAGAGAATATTTGTAAGTTTATAATGCCTAATTATCGGGATATTAAATTTGAAAGGGCGAAAGTAGGTAATAATGCTGGAATATTAGGTATAGCTCATCTTGCAATGAGAATGTAATTAGGTTTTTTATTGAAGCTAATAATATTATATTTTAATAAATAATATAACAATATTATTAATAATTTGTAAAATTATTTTGAAATATTAAGGTATATGTTAGTAAAGATAACTTATTTATTCTGAATTAATAAATTAAGAGAAAAATGTTGTATTTTGGTATAAAAGATGATATATTGTATAAAAAATACTTTAAATTTAGTTCAGAGAAACTAAGAAGGAGAATGGAATATGGAAAAGATATCAGAAAATGAAGTATTAATGGTAGATGTTAATGAGAAAGTACCAATGAAGAGAGCAATTCCATTAAGTATACAACATTTATTTGCAATGTTTGGATCATCTGTTTTGGTTCCTATTTTATTTAATATTGACCCAACAACAGTATTATTTTTTAACGGAATAGGTACTTTGCTTTATGCATTTATTACAAAGAAAGGTATACCATCATATTTGGGATCTAGTTTTGCTTTTTTAACCCCAACATTTTTATTGTTTAGTGAAGGATATAACTTTCAAACTGTACAAGGAGGATTTGTAGCTTCAGGACTTGTGTTTTCAATAGTAGCAATTATTGTAGGTTATACAGGGACAGGCTGGATTAATAAATTATTTCCACCTGCAGCAATGGGAGCAATAGTTACTATTATAGGTTTAGAACTTGCAACTACAGCAGCTGATATGGCAGGTTTTCCTGTGGGAGGATCAAATTCACCAGAACTTAATAAAACTTGGGTTATAGTATCAATGGTTACTCTTATATCAGTTATATTAAGTAGTGTATTATTAAGAGGATTTTTAAAAGTAATACCTATTTTAATAGGAGTTGTTGTTGGATATATAACAGCTTGCTTTATGGGACTTGTTGATTTTGGGGCTATAGGAAGTGCATCATTTTTTACAGTACCACAAATAAAAATAGCTAAGTTTGATATTACAGCTATATTAACTATACTTCCAGCTACATTTGTAGTAATAGCTGAACATATAGGACATTTAAAAGTTACTAGTAGTATAGTAGGTAGAGATTTATCAAAAGATCCAGGACTTCATAGATCACTTTTAGGAGATGGATTATCAACTATGATTTCTGGTATGTTTGGTTCAGTACCAACAACTACTTATGGTGAAAATATAGGTGTTATGGCACTAACAAAAGTATATAGCGTATATGTAATATGTGGTGCAGGAATATTTTCAATGATATTAGGATTTTCAGGTAAGCTTTCAGCTATAATAAGTACAATACCAACTCCAGTAATAGGTGGTGTGAGCTTATTATTATTTGGAACTATTGCAACATCAGGGCTTAGAACTTTTATAGAATCAAAAGTAGACTTTTCAAAATCAAGAAATTTAATACTTACATCAGTTATATTTATGGTAGGTTTAAGTGGGATAAAATTAAGTATAGGTGTTGTAGAGTTAACAGGAATGGGATTAGCAACTGTAGTTGGAATTGTTTTAAATTTATCATTTATAATCTTTGATAAACTTGGAATTATGAATGAAGAAGCTTAAATAGTTATATTTAGGAAATAGAAATTTAATATAAATTGAGAGATATAATTTAACTGTAATTATGTATATCTAACTTTAATAGGTATACTAATGTTGAATTATATCTCTTTTTTAATTTTCTTAGGTAGAGCAAGATATTTTATTAAAAGATATAAGTAAAAAATAAGAACAAAATACTAATAATAACTTTGAGAAAGTTCTTATTAAATGATTAAAGGCAATTTATAAAGGGAAATTTAAAATATAAATTATTAATTAGTTTGAGGTGATATAAATATATGAGATATGTAATTGTTAGTGTAGTGAAAGGTAAAGGAGGTGATTTTAATAATAATTTAAGAAAAGATTTATTTAATAATTTTAAAGCTAAATCATCTAAATTACCAGCACATTTTACTATTAAAGCACCTTTTGAGTATGATGGTAATATTAGTGATTTAGAAAACGCTATTAAAAATATTTGTAGTAATGAAAGTTCTACAAATTATATAATTGATGGATATGATCATTTTGATGATAGAGTTATATATATGAAGGTTATAATGTCTAGTAAAGCCAAAGAGATACATGATAAATTGATAGAAGAACTTAATAAGTTACCATATATAGATTTTAGTGAAACTGATGGGAAAGATAAAATTTTTCATGTTACTTTATCATCAAAAAGAATACAGAAGATTTTTAATTCTCTTTGGGAATATGTGAATAAAATACCATGTTATTTTAATTGTAGATTTGATAATATTTGTATTTATAAATGGGAAGATAATACTTGGAAGCTACATAAGGAATTTCTATTAAAGAGTAAATGAGAGTTTCTGTAAATTAGAATTTAAATATGATATATAGTTATTAATGGTTATTAAATAAATTTTGGTAATTCTGATGTCTTTTGTTTAATATAAAATATAAGAAGTGAAGCCTCATTAAGAAAGAAACTTCACTTCTATTTTGTATATACTTTCGTTAGTGGAAATTTTTGTTGAAATTTCTAATAAATTATTGTCAATAACATAATATTTAATATATTATATTATTATATACTAATATAGGAGGAGTTAAGAAAATGCTTAGTGAAAAATTATTAAAAGCGCTTAATGAACAAGTTAACTTTGAATTCTATTCTTCTTATACATATCTTGCAATGGCTGGATATTGTGAATCTATTGATTTAAGTGGATTTGCTAATTTCTTTAGAGTTCAAGCTAAAGAAGAATTAGATCATGCTATGAAATTATATGATTATGTATATCAAAAAAATGGATCAATTGAATTAGAACAAGTAAATAAGCCACAAATAGAATATGATGGAATTATTGATGTGTTCCAAAAGGGATATGAGCATGAGCAATTAGTTACAAAGAAAATATATTTATTAACAGATATAGCTTATGAAGAGAGGGAACATTCTACAATTAGTTTACTTAAGTGGTTTATTGATGAACAAGTAGAAGAAGAAAATAACTTTAATGCTTTACTTAAAAAAGTAAGAAGAGTTGGAGATAACCAAGCAGCATTATATTTGCTTGATGATGAGTTACAAAAAAGACAATATGTATCTCCACAAACTGTATAGTTTCTGTATTATATTAAATGCTATAAGATAATAATTAGATAAAAAGTGCTAGGTATTTATATTTTAATATATCTAGCACTTTTTTAATTAAATTATATTGTTATTTCAATTTGATTTCCTTCAATTCCAATTATGCAACTTTCATAATATCCATCTCCAGGTATATCTTTTTTTAATTTATTAAGATATTTTTTGATACACTTTTATTTAATTTAATATGCATTACCACCATAACTATCAAAATTAATAGTAAATATATTGGGAAAACTATTGCACTTATATGATTTGCAATGATACCAAATAGTGGTGGCATTAATAGATTTCCAACATAGGCACTTGCCATTTGTACACCTATAATTGCTTGTGATTTATCTTTTCCAAAATTGCTAGGTGTAGAATGAATAATGCATGGGTATATTGGAGCGCAACCAAGACCAATAGTAACTAAGCCCATTAAAGCTACTTGATGACCAAGTGGTAAACACATAATTATAATACCAATTAAAATTAAACCTTGTCCTAAATAAATCATTTGTTTATCATTGAGCTTCATTGTAATAAACCCACTAATAGCTCGTCCTACTGTAATGCCTATAAAAAATAGACTTCCATAACTTGTTGCTACTTCTAAATCAAATCCATGTTGTAATACCAAGTAACTACTAGCCCATAACCCAGCTGTTTGTTCTAATGCACAATAACAGAAAAACATAAGCATTAATTGTTTAGCTCCAGGAATATTAAATATCTCTTTCAATGTAAGTACTTTATCTTTTCCATTTTCAGCTTCTTGTATATCACTTATAACAGGACGTTTTTTCCAAAGAGGCAAACTTAACATAATTATGATAGTTAGAGCAACTTGAATTAAAGATATATAACGATACCCCATATTCCAAGTTTGTCCATTAACTAATGCGAAACTCATAATATATGGACCTATACTAGCACCAACACCCCACATGCAATGAAGCCAACTCATATGATGACTTTTATAATGGAGTGCTACATAATTATTTAATGAAGCATCAACACTACCGGCACCAAGTCCATAAGGTATTGCCCATAAAACTAACATCCAATAAGAATGACTTATAGAAAAGCCAAACAAGGCTACTGCTGTCATTAGAACACTAAATGCTGTAACTTTACCTGTGCCTAATGATTTTGTAAGACGATCACTTTGTAAACTAGAAAAAATTGTACCAGCAGAAATAATCATAAAAATTGCACCTGCATAAGATACAGGTACATTAAATTCCTGATAGATTGTAGGCCAAACAGAACCTAATAATGAATCTGGCAGTCCTAGACTAATAAAAGCTAAATATATGACTGCTAATAATAAACTAAACATATTGCCTTCCCCCTTTATATCTTGATATGATTATATCATCAAAAAAATAAAATTGTTAAAACAAAATAGTCATTTTTATATGATAATATCTTCAAAAAGGAGTAGTTATGGCGTTATCAGAATGTATATCAAAAATAGATAAAACAGGTCTTGAATTAATTGAACATGGAATTACTAGCTTTCCTATAGCATGTTACCATGATGATTTACAGAGAGAATCTGTTGATTGGCATTGGCATGAAGAATTAGAATTGATTGTTGTTTCAGAAGGTAGTGCCATTATTGCAGTAGATGGTGAAAAATATATTGTAAATGAAGGAAATGGTTTTTTTATTAATACAGGAGTTCTTCATGGTGGTTGGATTTATGAAAGTCCTACTTGTAGATTTCATTCTATTGTATTTCATCCTCGTTTAGTTGGTGGTAGTCCTAATAGTATATTTTGGACAAAATATTTAAATCCAATTTTAAATAATATTTCTTTTAAAGGATTGTTTTTAGATTGTTCAATACAATGGCAAAAAGATTTACTATCTAGTATTGATGAAGCATGGTTTCTTTGTGTTAATGAAGAGGAGGGGCATGAATTTGAAGTTCGTAATGTTTTATCAAAAATCATTTATCTTATGTCTAAATATTTAGATTGTATAGAATCAAATACTTCAACAAAGAAGTTACGAGACAGTTATCGTATGAAAAATATGCTTCAATATATTGAAGAACACTATTCAGATAATATTACTATTAATGAAATTGCTGAAAGTGTATCCTTAAGTGTAAGTGAATGCCTTCGTTGTTTTCATAGTACTATTGGAACTACACCTATACAATATTTAAAATCTTTTCGTATTAAAAAAGCTGCTGAGTTATTGACAAATACAGATATGAAAATAGTAGATATTGGTATAATTTGTGGTTTTCAAGATATGAGTTATTTTGCAAAAACATTTCGTAATATCTATGGTTGCACGCCGTCAAAATACAGAGAGAAATAGTAATTAGAAATCCAAGTATAGTAAAAAAATATTGTTACTACTTGGATTTTATTTATATTTTTTTAACTTACTATGATGTATATTATATAGTTAAAATAATTTATCTATATTTATTGCAAATTTATAATTTTTTTGGAATATTAATATTAGCAAAAACATAATTATAAATAAGTCTATATACTATGGTAATTACCTTTAAAGAAAAATCAAAACAGTTTTGAAAACGTATACCGAAATGTTAGTCTGTATAATTTTTATTATGTAGGCTAATAAGTTATTTTAGGAGGTTTTTTATGAAAAAAAAGTTATTATCAATTATTCTTTCAACAATAATGAGTTTTACACTTATATCTTGTGGTAGTAGTTCTACTACAGAAGATTCAAAAGATACTACATCTACAAATACAGAAAATACTTCATCAGACTCCAATAGTAATGAGCTTACAGTTTGGTGTTGGGATCCGGCATTTAATATTTATGCAATGGAAGAGGCCGAAAAGGAATATCAAAAAGAAAATCCAGATTTCGTATTAAATATAGTAGAAACGCCTTGGGCAGATGTTCAAACGAAGTTAACTACAGCGGCTACATCAGGTGATTTGAGTACTTTACCAGATATACTGTTAATGCAAGATAATGCTTTTCAAAAAAATGTTATGGTCTATCCAGATGCATTTGTTGATTTAAGTAACTATAATATAAATTACAACGATTTCAGTGATTCAAAGGTAGCTTATTCAGTAATCGATAACAAAAATTATGGTGTACCATTTGATAATGGAACAGTAGTAAATTGTATGAGAACTGATATTTTGGAAGAGGCTGGATTTACTATTGATGATTTTACTGATATTACTTGGTCAGAATATATTGAAAAAGGTAAAATTGTTTTAGAAAAGACAGGAAAACCTTTATTATCAATGCAAGCAGGGGAGTCAGATTTAATTATGATGATGCTTCAATCTGCAGGTGCAAGTTTATTTAATGAAGATGGACAACCTAATATTAAGAATAATGAAGTTTTAAAGGAAGTTGTTACAACTTATAAAGATTTAATTGATAGTGGTGTACTTATTCAAGTTAATGATTGGGATCAATATATAGGAACATTAACTAATAATACTGTTGCAAGTACAATTAATGGTTGTTGGATTTTAGCATCTATTCAAACAGCTGAAGATCAATCTTCTTTATGGGAAATTACAAATATGCCTAAATTAGAAAGTACTTCTGATGCAACAAATTATTCTAATAATGGTGGATCAAGTTGGGCAATTACATCAAACTGCAAAAATATAGATTTAGCTGTTGATTTCTTATCAAAAACATTTGCTGGAAGTGTTGATTTCTATGAAACTATTTTACCAAGTTCAGGAGCTATGGCAACATATCTACCAGCAGGTGATTCTGCTGTTTATGATGAAGAGCAGCCTTTCTTTAATAATCAAAAAATATATTCAACTATTCTAGATTTTGCAGCTAAAACTCCAAGCAATAATACTGGGGTTTATTACTATGAAGCTCGTGATGCTGTTGCAACGGCTATAACTAATGTTGTATCTGGTGCAGATATTGATTCAGAGTTAGCCAATGCAGAAGATACAGTTAAATTTGCAATGGGAGAATAATATATACAAAGATTAAAAATATGTAGTTATTAATAGTACTTTTATTATGAAAATTAAAGTGGCTATATGAAAATATTAGTAATGCATTCATATAGCCAACTTATAAAGTATTATTTCTACATAGCAATTACAAAGTGAAAAGGGAGGGAAAAGAATATTGATAAGTAAATCAAAAAAAATTAAACTTAGTAAAAAACAAAATTTAATTGGATGGGCATTTTTAACTCCAGCAGTAATTTTAATTGTAATAATGAGTTTTTATCCAATGATAAAAGCTTTAATTTTATCTTTTCAATCAGGAGTAGGAAGTAGTATTAAATGGGTTGGATTGAGCAATTATACTAGAATGTTTAAAGATAAAATTTTTATTCAAGCTCTAGGTAATAATTTTATATACTTGATTATACAAGTTCCTATTATGCTTATATTAGCTTTAATATTAGCTTCTATGTTAAATAATAAAAATCTTAAATTTAAGGGCTTGTTTAGAACCGCAATATTTTTACCTTGTGCTACATCTTTAGTTTCTTATGCTATCATTTTTCGTTCATTATTTGCTGTAGATGGATTTGTTAATCAAGTTCTAATAAAGCTTGGAATTTTAGAAACTGGATATAATTTTTTGACAAATCCTACTAGTGCACGTGCGATAATTATTATTGCACTAATATGGAGATGGACTGGTTATAATATGGTATTTTATTTAGCCGGATTACAAAATATTGATTATAATGTCTACGAAGCTGCTAAAATAGATGGGGCATCACCGTTCCAATCTTTTTGGAAAATAACAGTTCCATTACTTAAACCAGTTATACTTCTTACGGCAATTATGTCTACTAATGGTACTCTTCAGTTATTTGATGAATCAGTTAATTTGACAGGTGGAGGGCCTGCTAATGCCACAATAACAATGTCACATTATATCTATAATGTTTCATTTAAATATGTTCCTAATTTTGGATATTCAGCTGCAATGGCATATTTAATATTAATATTAGTAGCAATATTAGCATTTTTCCAAATGAAAGTAGGTGATAAACGTGATTAGTAAAACTAAAAAGTTTTTTCAATATTTTTTCTTAATAATAATGTCAATAATTTCAGTATTCCCATTGTACTGGATGATAAATGCATCAACAAATAAAAGCATAGATATTACAAGAGGAAAATTATTACCTGGCAGTGCTTTTTTTGAAAATTTTAAAAATTTGTTGGCATCTCAGGATGTTAGTTCTGCAATGATAAATTCATTCAAATATGCACTAATCCTTACATTTTTATCTTTATTAGTATGCTCATTAGCTGGATATGGTTTTGAAATTTATCATGATAAAGGTAAAGATATAGTTATGAGTATAATCTTATTAGCAATGATGGTTCCATTTGCTGCAATTATGATTCCTTTATTTCAAATGTTTTCTAAAGCAAAATTATTAAATTCTACATTAGGTTTTATTTTACCTACTATATCAACACCGTTTTTAATTATGTTATTTAGGCAAAGTTCACGTTCATTTCCACATGATATAATTGAGGCTGCTAGATTAGATGGATTAAATGAGATTCAAATATTTTTTAAAATATTTCTCCCTACTATGAAATCAACATATGCAGCGGCATTTACAATTACATTTATGAATGCATGGAATAGTTATTTATGGCCTAAAGTTATTATGACTAATAAAAAAAGTATTACAATGCCAATGTTAGTAGCTAATCTTACAGAAGGATATGTTACTGACTATGGAATGTTAATGCTGGGAGTATTACTTTGTACAATTCCAACAATAATAATTTTCTTTGTATTACAAAAATATTTTGCAGAAGGTATTACAGGAGCAATTAAATAAAAATTTATAATATCAGAAAAAGTTTTCTGATAATTTAGGTTAAGGGGGGATGAGTATAATGAATATAAAGAATAGTTTTGGAAGCAAAACTGAATTTGTTGAATTAAATGCTAATGATATTAAAAAAATAAAACAATCTAAGAATATGTTAACAGATGATACTAGACCAATACCTAAAAATGAAAGAGATTGGTCAACTAAAAATTATATAAATTTATGGACCGGAATTTTAGTATCAATTCCAGTATATATGATGGCAAGTAGCTTATTATCAATTGGAATGACATGGTATGAAGCACTATTTGTTTGTGTTTTTGGACATACATTAGTGTTGATTCCATCTATACTATTAGGACATTTTGGGACAAAGTATGGAGCTAGTTTTCCTGTACTATCTAAAATGGTATTTGGCCCGAAGGGAACATCTATACCTACTTTAATAAGAGCATTCATGGGTTGTCTATGGTTTGGAATTCAAAGTTGGGTAGGAGGAGTTGCATTAGATTCAATTATTGGAGTAATAGTACCAGTGTGGAGTAATTTATCTATACATGGAATTATAAGTTTTGTTATTTTTATGATATTTAATATTTACATTGGATATCATGGTTCAAAAGCTATTAAATATTTAGAAGATTTTTCAGCACCAGTACTAATTATATTAAGTGCAGTAGTTATTATATGGGCTTTATATGTTTGTGGAGGTTTTAGCGGAATATTTAGCACTGAGGTTGCAGGAAGCAATAATTCAGATTTTTGGAAGTTATTCTTTCCATCATTAACAGCTATGATAGCATTTGATTCAACTATAGCATTAAATTTTTCAGATTTTACTAGACATGCAAAAAATCAAAAATCACAAGCTATTGGACAGTTAATAGGAGCACCTATTATGACTGCATTTATAGTATTTGTAGGTATTTGTGGAACAGCAGGATCAGAAGTGGCTTTTGGTGAAGCTTTTTGGGATCCTAGTATATTAGTAGCACAATTTACAAATCCAATTATTGTTATTGTTTTTTCAATATTTATAATACTAGCAACTTTAACAACTAATGTTGCTTGTAACCTTGCATCTGCTGGAGTAATTTTTTCAACTATATTTAGTAAATATATAAAATATAAAAATGCAATAATTGTTGTAGGCTTTATTGGGCTAGTATTTATGCCATGGAAACTTGTAGCTAATCCTAACAGCTATGTATATCTTATAAATGGAACATTAGCTGTTTTATTAGGTCCTATAACAGGTATATGTATGGCAGCATATTGGGGTCAATATAAAACTAAACTAAAAGTAGCGGATCTTTATATACAGGATAAAGGAGATTATTACTACCATAATGGATGGAATATTCGTGCTATAAGTATCTTAATTTGTACATCTTTAGCTATTTTAATTTGTAAATATATTAGTGGATTAGCATGGATTTATGATAGCTCATATTTAATTGGCTGTATTGTAGCATTTTCTTTATATTGTGCAGTTAATTTAAAAAGAAAATAATATAAATTTAAAAGCCACTAAGAATATTTGTAAACTCTTAGTGGTTTTTACTTTTAAAGCTAATAGAATTAATTCAATCTAGATTAAGAACCTTTCAGTTAATAATAAAGTATTAGTATTTTAATTATAAATTTTAATATAATTAATATTTCTGGAATATTAAAGTATAAGTAAATAGAATAGTTTTAAATATAAACTACTATATATTCAAAATATTACCTTAAATTTTGATTAAACACTGTGATTTCAATTAAGAAAAGGTATACAATAAAGTCGAAAAATGTATACAAAAATTAAAAAAAGTAGTATAATCGACAAGAAAACATAATATAAAAATTACTGTATGGACAAGTTCTATATAATAAATGTTTTTATTTAATAAATAATAAGGATTAAAAAGGAGTAACTAAGATGAAATTTAAAAAAGTATTAGGATGCTTTATTCTATTATTAACAACGGTTTTAACAAATTCAGGAAATGCGTCAGTGGCTTTTGTTGGAATAGAAGAAATGCCAAATTCAATGAAAAATATAAGATAAGGAAATTACGTGGATAGAAATGATAAATTTAGCTGATGCAATTAATACAATACTACAGAGCTTAATGTTAATATTAATTCCTAATTTTTGTACAAACTATAAAAATAGTAAACTTAAGCTATTATTTTTAACGGGAATTTTTTGCTTTATTGTTACAATAACAACATATCTAATAGGAAATTCAAGTCTAGGAACAATTATTATTCATGTAGTACTAATATTGACAGGAATTTTTGTATTTAGAAAAGATTCTTTAGGGGCAACTATTGCCATATCTATAGTATATTTATGTATAATTATTAATACACTTATTATGTCTAATTTGTTTTTGGTATATTTTCAATATAAGATTCCAACGGAGTACTTTGAGCTGGCATATGTAATATTTATATATTTACCACACTATATAATGGATATTTTTATACTTTTAAGAAAAGATTTAATTTATAAAATTTATTTATTAATTAGAAGTAAAAACTTATCTATAATGACCTTAATAATAACTACTGTAGTGGCAGATTTTATAATATCTTTTAATTTCATAATGCATGATTTAGATAATCCAGCATTTAAAAATCTTATGTTTATGCTAATGGGATTATTTATTATAGGAATTACTTTTTATTTTGCTAATATTGATAAGAAGTCAAAGGAAATTCTTTTATTAAATAAAGAGTTAGAAGAAAAAATAAATGATTTAAAAAAAGTAAAACATGATTATGGTGCCCAAATTTCATATTTATATGGAATGCATCTTATGGGAAAGTACGATAGACTTGGAGAAGCTTTAAAAGCAATTATAAATGGACATGATAATATTATATCAGAAATAAATATAGCTAATAATGATTCCATTATTTCTATGGTAGTAAATAGTATAAAACATAAAGGTATTAATGTATTAGTTGATAATCAAGCTTCATTAGAAGACACTGGTATGTCTGAAATGGAGATACAGAGAGTAGTTTCAAATATATTAAGAAATTCTGTTACAGCCATGAATGAAAAAGGCTTAATTACAATTAGAACATATTATGGAATTAATAATGTTTTTATAAAAATACAAAATAACGGACCTAAAATTGAAGATGAAATAATAGATAAAATCTTTGAGGTTGGATTTACAACAAAAGAAAATAAATGTAAGGAACATGGTTTTGGATTAGCTATTGTTAAAGAAATAGTAGAAAGACATAATGGAAAAGTACTAGTTTCTAGTAATGAATCAATTACAGAATTTATAATAAAAATACCTAAAAAAAATTAAAAACTTGGTTTGATAACCACTATATAAAATTAGCTAGAAAAAATAAATTTTCTAGCTAATTTATTGTATAAATGAATACTACCTGCTGTGCAGGTATGTTCAGAGTAGCTTAAGCGGT